>PJEL010002231.1_pt1 | contig 18154 bp, 30 predicted proteins | sample 1853271 | NCBI WGS metagenome assembly PJEL01 (sample SAMN08108733, study PRJNA415343) | Invertebrate metagenome, whole genome shotgun sequencing project. | host: Globobulimina | place: Sweden: Gullmar Fjord | collected 2015-08
TTATATTTCTCACCAGGTACGAAGTTCATCTTACTGTCCTTAAATTCTCGGGCGGAGCGCTCGGCATCCGCATATCTGTTCTTTTATATGGTTTAATCGCAGCGTGATACGGTCGCCAGTTGCTACAAAGGCAAGCGACCGCCGGTAAGTCGAGAGAGCCTCCCGGAAGAAAGCAGTACTTCATCCTGGAATAAGTGCCGGTTTTTTGGGCTGGTGTAATTTTCTGGAGTAATAGGCCGCTGGGCCTCAATTTTGTACATCTGAATTCTCGACAGTTAGGGAACAGGACTTCGTTTTCACCGGCAGCTCGTACAGCCCCGGTCAAATAAGTCGTAGTAGTCCCAGTAGTCTTTCAGTGTTTTCCATACTTGAAAATTTATCCATCCTTCTGAGATAGTCAAGTCAAAAGAGAAAAATCATTTTACTGCAAACCTGAATTGCGAACTTTTCTCATTAATCCTAGAAGTCCCCGCGCGCCAAACAAAAACCAAAATCCAATTAGAATTTTAACTACAAGTAAGACGAGATCGGAAAGTCGCGCAGCAAATTGTCCATTTGAAGCCACAAATTGCACCACATAACCGACAATATCTATCATTGATTTTGACAGTAAGTAGGCCCCAATCCCGCCGAAAACGACATATTGTAAATCTCGAAAGGAAAGTGTGCCCTCTGATTGACCACTCTCTATGCCCGTCAACACAAGTCGAGATATTCTAACAGGCAGGATTAGCATGAGAACTCCGGCAACAAACAAAACGCCAGAAAACAATAGATATATTTGATAAGAAGGAGGAACTTCCTGCCTTATTGCTAAAATACCTATGGATAAAATTTCTAGCTGATAAAATACCAATAGAATACCAACTACTCTAATCCCCAATGCAACAATTGCTTCCCCCGACATATTGCTTCCTTATCGTATTAAATTCCCTGTTCCTCAAATGGATCTTCATAGTCGTTTTCATGGAAACCAAGCAGTTTCCACGTGGTTGCCATATGATCGGAAAGTGGTGCTGTCACTGTGATATCACCACCATCAGGATGAGAGATTGTTATTTCTCGTGCGTGAAGGTGCATTTTTTTTGAAATTGCCCCCTCCAGAAAGGCTTCAGGTCCGCCATATTTGCCGTCGCCGACAATCGGCGTTTCTATTGCTGCGCAATGAACCCGCAACTGATGAGTACGGCCTGTAAGCGGCTTCAGTGCCAACCATGCTGTTTTTGTTCCGGCAACAGCCACAACAGAGTAATCACTCACTGCTTTTTTCCCTTGCCGGTCAACGACAACTTTCTCACCATTTGCCGTAACGATCTTATGCAAATTATAGGAGATTGTCGCCTGATGCGGGCGCGGTACACCTGCAACCAACGCCCAATAGATCTTTTTGGTAGTCCTGTTCTTGAAAGCTTCGGTCAAATGCTTCGCAGCTTGCCGTGTACGGCCGATAACCAGAACACCCGACGTATCCTTATCCAAACGATGAACAAGGCGTGGACGCTCGTCATAATCATACCTGAGGCCATCCAGAAGGCCGTCTATGTGCTTGGTTTGACCACTGCCACCTTGAACCGCCAATCCGGCGGGTTTATTGAGGACAATGACTGCATCATCTTTATGCAATATCATCCGTCTAATTTCTGCTACTTCGTAATCAGACAGATGCTCTTTAACAGGTCTATCAGATGGGTTGGCTTTCTTGAGAATTTTAGCATCATCAGGGAGCGGCGGAATACGGACAGATTGCCCAGCCTCCAAACGATCTTTGGATTTCGCACGTTTTTTATCAACTCGGATATCGCCTTTACGCAGGAATTTCTCCAGCTGACTGTGACTGATGCCGGGAAAGTGGTTTTTAAACCAACGGTCCAGTCTTTGATCGGTTTCAGCATCAGAAACCTGAAGGATTTGTACTCTGCTCATGTCAATATGATCCGCATTAAGTAAAGACCGGCAAATAAGCCGATTATCGAAAGGGTGACGGACATCAGGATATAACTTCCTGCCGCCAAATAGGCCCCTTTTTGGACCTGAACAGCCACATCCAATGAAAAAGTAGAAAATGTTGTGAAGGCCCCCAGAAATCCGGTGACCAATAACACTCTCATTTCAGGGGATGGTGACCAGCGAAGTGCCAACACTTCGATCAGCATCCCCATTAAAAGGGAGCCCGCGACATTGACGAACAATGTTCCATATGGATAGCCGGGGCCCAGTAGCCTTAAAGCAAAATGGCCAACACCATAGCGGGCGCATGCGCCAAGTGCACCACCGAGTGCAACAGAAAGATACATAGTCATAGTCAAACGTCCTCTTGCTCCCGCTTTTTCCTTAATCCCGACCAATAGTCAAGCCGTTTGGCAATGTCCCGCTCAAATCCGCGAGGCACCGGCTGATAATATTCTTGCCGCTTCATTTCATCGGGAAAGTAATTCTGGCCAGAAAATCCATCCTCAGCATCATGATCATAGGAATAATTTTTACCATACCCCATATCCTTCATCAGATCCGTCGGTGCATTGAGGATATGTTTTGGCGGCATATAAGATCCGTTTTTTCGTGCGGCTTTGGCTGATAGTTTAAATGCCTGATAGGCTGCATTTGATTTAGGCGCAGTCGCAAGATAGATCACAGATTGAGCAATTGCCAAATCCCCTTCAGGGCTTCCTAAAAACTGGTAAGCTTCTTTTGCCGCATTGGCTTGAATGAGAGCTTGTGGATCAGCCATGCCGATATCCTCCACGGCAAATCTCACAAGACGGCGAGTTATATAAAGTGGATCTTCACCGCCGTCTATCATTCGGGAAAACCAGTAAAGGGCGGCATCGACATCTGATCCGCGCATGGACTTATGCAGCGCGCTTATCAAATTATAATGCCCATCCCGATCCTTATCATAGGCGGGCGCTTTTTTTGAGATAAGCTCAGAGAGCTGATCTGGGGTCAGAATGTCCAACCCGCTACGAAACACCGTCTCCACCATATTAAGAAAAAACCGGCCATCCCCATCTGCCAGCTGATAAAGAAGAGCTTTTGCATCGTCGTTCAAAGGGACTTTTCTGCCTTCAAGCTCTTCTGTCCTCTCCAACAAGGGAGCCAGTGATTTTTCATTATGGCGTTCAAGTACCAGCACCTGACAACGCGATAGCAAAGCGCCGTTCAGTTCGAAGGATGGATTTTCAGTGGTAGCACCAACCAGAGTAATCGTCCCGTCTTCAACAAATGGTAAAAAGCCATCTTGCTGAGATCGGTTAAACCGATGGATCTCATCCACAAAGAGTAAGGTTTTGACACCATTTTGTTTTCGCAATTTGGCGGCATCAAACATCTTCCGTAAATCAGCAACGCCAGAAAAAACCGCAGATATCTGTTCAAAATGAAGATCGACTTCATTTGCAAGCAATCTGGCAATCGTTGTTTTTCCTGATCCGGGGGGTCCCCAGAATATCAAGGATGCAAGCCAACCGGCATCCAGCATGCGTTTAAGGGGGCCGCCTTCCTTCAGAAGGTGATCCTGGCCAACTACTTCCGTTAAACTGGATGGCCGCAACCTATCTGCAAGCGGTCGATCCTGATCACTTTCTACATCGCTATCGCCAAAAAGATCCGTCACTTGGATACCTTGAAGGTCAGTTTTCGGCCTTTTCTGACAAGGCTAATGACCCATTTTGGGCTGCTTTCAACAAGAAGTTTTTGAAGATGCCCCGAAGATTTTACAGCTTCATCATTCACAGAAAACAATATATCACCCGCTCGAACACCATACCGGGCTGCGGTACTGCCTTTATTCACAGCAGATACGATCACACCTTTTAAGGAAGGAGATATTCCAAGTTCAATGGCATAGGCCGGCGACAAATTACCAACGACGGCCCCCAACAACGGTTGCTTACCTTGAAGTGTCATAACATTCCGTGCAGGTATCTCCGGCGCGGCCATCAGCGGTACATTCACAGGCATTTCTTTTCCGTCCCGGTAAACAATGATTGCTGATTTGGCACCAAGATTACCGGTGGAAATTCGGAAAAGTAACGCTTGTGGATCAAGCACTTCCCTGCCATCCACAGACACAATAACGTCGCCTATTTGAACACCGGCCGCTTCCGCAGCACTTCCCTCAAAAACCTGATTAACCAGAACACCACCCGTGCGATCCAATCCTAATCCCTCGGCGACATCGCGGGTCACTGGTTGTCCCATCGCGCCCAGCCATGGTCGGATCACTCTCCCGGTTTCCAATCCATTATTCAGCACTGACTTGACCAGATTTGCAGGGATCGCAAATCCAATCCCCAAAGATCCACCGCCTTTACTGAAAATGGCTGAGTTAATCCCGGCAATCTTGCCGTTCATCGTCAGCAATGCACCTCCTGAATTTCCGGGGTTAATGGCCGCGTCCGTTTGAATAAAGGATTTAATATCATTTCCCGTACCCGCAGATCGATCCAACGCAGAGATAATGCCACTTGTTACAGTCTGCCCCACACCAAAGGGGTTCCCAATCGCAACAACAAGATCACCAATTTCTAACTCGTCGGAATTTGCAAATTTAAGAAAAGGTAGATCTTCCTTCTTTCCCTTAATTTGCAATACGGCCAAATCCGTCCGTTCGTCCTCCAAAAGGAGAACGGCATCAAATTCACGACGATCCTGCAAAGCAACCGTTATTTCATCTGCGCCAGAGACAACGTGATAGTTCGTTATGATCATTCCTGAGGAATTTATAATAACCCCGGAGCCGAGTGAACTTTGGGTTTTCTTTTTATTCCTCTGCCCACCGAATCCCGGTCCGAAAAATTGTTCAAAAAATGGATCATTAAAGAGACTAGGCCGACCTCGTTGGACAACTGTCTTTTTTGTGAAGATATTGACTACAGCCGGCGCAGCCTTTTTGACCAAAGGTGCAAAAGAGAGTGTTATTTCCTGAGAACTTTCAGGTATTTTGGATTCAGCGTGCGCCGCTTCTTGATTACCAATCAGAATCAATGAACAAGTAACAACCCAGATAGTTGTCCAAAACAATTTTTGAATATTGCGAACTACCAATTTTTCACTCTTTTGCAGTATCATCACTAATTGACCAACTCTAGAATTTGTTAGGATCTGTGAATACGACCATATTTACAATTTTCATTTAGGTAAATTGCCTGAATGTTATTCCTATATCACTTTTGCATGGATAGCAGGAGAAGCCATTGAAAAAAATATATCGCCCATTCCTCACGCTGGGAATCACTGCCTATCTAGCGGTAGGTATCCTGATATTTGTACCAGCATCTCAATCTCTCGCTGCTAGTGAGCAGAAATCTGTTGATATCATCTTTAGTGAAATTGAAAAAAGGATAATAGGCGATTTCTTCGATCAGCAAGCTGGTAAGTCAAAATCCAAGGGCAAAGGCAAAAAAGGCAAATCCGGGAAGGGCCTTCCTCCTGGACTTGCAAAAAAAGAGACACTTCCACCCGGTCTTGCTCAACAACTCAAGAAAAACGGAACACTTCCTCCTGGATTGGCAAAGCGTGATTTACCTTCTGATTTATCAGCACGCCTCCCCCATCGATCCAGCATATTTGACAGAGTGATAGTGGGAGATGACGTGTTGTTAATGAAGCGTGGAGCAAACCTGATCTACGACATCATTAAAGATGCAGTGAAAAACTAGAAACGAAAAAGGGCAGCTCGTTAGAGCTGCCCTTTTTAGCAATAGTTAGCGAATGCCTTAAGCGACGGCTTCTGCTTCCAGAATTTCTTCTTCTTCAGCATTCTGATCTGGACCACTGTCCTGACCTTTGGCATCAACATCACGATCAACAAGCTCGATAACACCCATTGGTGAGGCATCACCTACACGGAAACCCGCTTTTAAAACACGAGTATATCCGCCTGGACGATCAGCATAACGCTCTGCCAGTGTAGTCATGAGTTTATCTACAGTTGCTTTTTCCGACAAAGAAGCCAACAACTGACGACGTGCATGCAAACCACCCTGTTTACCAAGAGTGATCAATTTCTCAACGATCGGACGAAGGTCTTTTGCCTTCGGCAATGTTGTCTTAATTTGCTCATGCTTAATCAGGGATGCAGCCATATTGGCAAACATCGCTTGGCGATGAGATGAGCTTCTGCTGAACTTACGTCCAGATTTACGATGACGCATATTTCTTACTCCAAAGCAGTCAGGACTGCCCTAAAAGGGTTCTTCGAGCCGTTTGGCCATATCTTCAATATTTTCAGGTGGCCAGTTCGGCACTTCCATCCCGAGATGCAGACCCATCTGAGCCAACACTTCTTTGATTTCATTCAGTGACTTCCGACCGAAGTTCGGTGTCCGCAGCATTTCAGCTTCGGTTTTCTGAATGAGATCACCGATATAAACGATGTTGTCATTTTTCAGGCAGTTCGCAGAACGGACAGAAAGTTCCAGCTCATCCACTTTACGAAGCAGATTGCGGTTAAATTCTGGTTCCTGGCTTTCTTCCTTAACAACAACTTCTTCTGGTTCATCAAAGTTGATGAACAGCTGAAACTGTTCCTGAAGAATACGGGCTGCAAAAGCAACGGCATCTTCTGGACTTACAGTACCATTAGTTGTGACTTTCAAAGTCAGCTTATCATAGTCAAGAACCTGTCCCTCACGAGCAGCATCAACTTTGTAGCTTACTTTACGGACCGGGCTGTAAAGACTATCCATCGGGATCAACCCAATTGGTGCATCCTCTGGGCGGTTAGCCGCACCAGCTACATACCCTTTACCGGTATTGACAGTCATTTCCATGTTGATGGTTGCGCCATCGTCCAAAGTCAAGATGACTTGATCTGGATCCATGATTTCAATATCAGCACCCGTATCAATCATGCCTGCCGTAACAGAACAAGGACCGGAGGCTTTCAATGAAATCCGCTTGGCACCTTCAACGTGACTACGAATTGCCAGTTTCTTCAAATTCAACACAATATCAGTAACATCCTCACGGACGCCTGCGATTGAAGAGAATTCGTGCAAGACGTTATCAATCTGAATAGATGTAATTGCTGCACCTTGAAGGCTGGACAACAAAACACGACGCAACGCATTGCCAAGTGTCAGTCCAAAACCCCGTTCAAGAGGTTCGGCAACAATAGTGGCCTCACGATCACTTTGGTCTCCCGGTTCGATCGAGAGATTAGCCTGGATTAGCTCTTTCCAGTTTTGCTGAATCACGATGTTGACCTCATAGCTTTACAGGCCCACCACGGACCTGTTTTGTCTAGAACACAGTGAATACAGACGTAGCGTCTGTATTCCCCACTCTTCCCTTTAAACGCGACGGCGTTTTGGAGGGCGACATCCATTATGCGGGATCGGAGATACATCACGGATTGATGTAATCGTAAATCCAACGGACTGCAAAGCACGCAGTGCCGATTCGCGCCCTGAACCAGGCCCTTTTACTTCGACTTCAAGGGTCTTCATTCCGTGTTCCATTGCCTTCTTGCCAGCATCTTCTGCAGCAATCTGAGCGGCAAACGGAGTAGATTTCCGAGACCCTTTAAAACCTTGTGATCCAGCAGAAGACCACGCAATTGCGTTGCCTTGTGCGTCTGTGATCATTATTTTGGTGTTGTTAAACGTAGCGCTCACATGAGCAACACCGGAAATAATATTCTTTCGCTCGCGGCGTTTAACGCGCGTTTTATCACGTGCCATGTTACTTCTTCTTTCCAGCAATCGCCTTAGCCGGACCCTTACGGGTACGGGCGTTTGTATGTGTCCGCTGACCGCGTACGGGCAGACCACGACGATGACGTAGGCCGCGGTAGCAACCCAAATCCATCAGTCGTTTAATGTTCATTGCAGTTTCACGGCGAAGGTCGCCTTCCACCATATGATCCGCGTCAATGACTTCCCTGATGCGCACAACTTCAGAATCACTCAGTGCATTCACACGAGTTTCTGACGCCAAGCCAACAGTTGAACAAATTTCCTTAGCCTTTGCAGGGCCAATTCCATGAATATAAGTCAGTGCGATCTGGACCCGCTTGTTCGTCGGGATATTCACACCAGCAATACGAGCCACGCTAGTTTCTCCTCATCACCAAAATCAGGTCAAACTGACCCGTTGTCTCTTACGCTTCCACGAAGCGCGCGATTATATAAACTTGTTGTATGTAGTCAACACCTTAGATTTAAGAAATTAAAGCTTCAATCTGTCGGGTAACTTCATCAATATCAGCCATTCCATCAACTTGTTTTAGAATGCCTTTTTCCTTGTAGTAAGGAAGCAACGGTGCGGTCTGATTGTGATAAGACTGCAATCGAGACGAAACTGTCTCTGCATTATCATCACTACGTCGGGAAAATTCTGTCCCACCGCATTTATCACACACACCATATTTAACTGGCTTCAAGAAACTATCATGATAGCCAGCCCCACATTTGGCACATGTATAACGACCTGTAATGCGTTCTACAAGTACCCCATCGTCGGTTTTCATTTCGATTACTGCATTAAGTGACATTTTTTTGTCATTTAACATAGAATCAAGGGCTTCAGCCTGTGCTTCCGTACGCGGGAAGCCATCCAGGATGACGCCTTTCTCACAATCTGGTTGGTCTAGCCGCTCAGAGATGATTCGGGTCATGATGTCGTCTGAGACAAGTTCACCGCGTTCCATCACGGATTTTGCTTGTTTTCCGACATCAGTTCCGGCGGCTACGGCTGCGCGCAGCATGTCTCCTGTTGATAATTGAACAAGACCATGCGTGTTTTGCAGTCGCTGTGCCTGTGTGCCTTTACCTGCACCAGGAGCCCCCAGAAGAATCAAGATCACTTGCGCCGTCCCCCTAATTTGGATTTTTTGATCAACCCATCATACTGGTGGGCCAACAAATGACTTTGTATCTGAGCCACAGTGTCCATTGTCACGGAGACAACAATCAAAAGAGATGTACCGCCAAAATAGAAAGGAACAGCCCATTGGGAAACAAGTATCTCAGGAAGTATACAAACCAGGGATAAATATGCAGCGCCCGTTACGGTCAGCCTTGTAAGCACATAATCCAAATATTCTGATGTTCTTTTTCCTGGGCGAATCCCTGGGACAAAACCACCGTGTTTCTTCAAATTATCTGCTGTATCGTCCGGGTTGAAAACAACGGCCGTATAGAAAAAACAGAAAAAGACGATGCCGGTTATATAGAGCAGCATATAAAGAGGCTGTCCACGTCCAAGCAGTGTTGTCACTGTTGTCAACCATTCGGGGCCTGATCCTGCCGAGAAACCGGCGACTGTGATCGGCATCAGCAATAAGGATGACGCAAAGATTGGAGGGATAACGCCTGCAGTATTCAGCTTCAAGGGCAGATGAGAATTCTGACCGCCATAGGTCTTATTCCCGCGTTGTCGCTTCGGATATTGTATAAGAACCCGCCGCTGCGCACGCTCCATAAAGACGATAAACGCTATTACGGCCACGGACATAATCAGAAGGAACAGAATAACGACTGTAGAAAGCGCGCCCGTCCGACCAAGTTCCAAAGTACCGACCAGAGCGCTCGGCAAAGCCGCTACAATGCCGGAGAAAATAATAAGAGAGATACCGTTACCAACGCCACGAGCAGTGATCTGTTCACCGAGCCACATCAGGAAGACCGTACCGCCAACCAATGTAATAACAGTGGTTATCCGGAAATAGAGTCCAGGATCAATCACCGCGTTTTGCCCTGAAGACATAGACATGCCTTCAAGACCGACAGCAATACCGTAGCCCTGGAGGGTCGCCAGCAATACTGTACCGTAACGCGTATATTGGTTGATTTTCTTACGTCCCTGCTCACCTTCTTTTTTCAGTTGAGCCATTTGCGGAGAAATGGACGTCATCAACTGCATGATGATGGACGCAGAGATATAAGGCATAATGTTCAACGCGAAGATGGTCATGCGCCCGAGCGCACCCCCCGCGAACACGTCAAACATTCCAAGAACACCACCGGAGTTTTGTGCAAACACGTCTGCAAGAACAGTCGGATCGACGCCAGGAATCGGAATATATGTTCCGATCCGATAAACGATAAGCGCGAAAAGCGTGAACCACAAACGCTTCTTCAATTCCGTGGCCTTGGAAAACGCTCCAAAGCTCATGGAGGAAGCCATTTGTTCTGCTGCAGACGCCATGTAGTGTTACTCCAGTTTAGAAGGACAGCAACTGCTGCCCTCTATACATTCTTGTTATTCGCTTTTAGCCGCAGCCGGTGTCGCAACAGTGACAGAACCGCCTACTTTTTCAACAGCGGCAATCGCTGTTTTTGAAGCGCCAGACACTTCAAGTGTTACTTTGGTCTTCAGTTCACCTTTTGCAAGGAGCCGAACACCATCCACCACTTTACCGACAACACCAGATTCCTGGAGTTTGGCGATTGTAATGGTTTCTTTTGCGTCCAGTTTACCGGCATCAATTGCTGTCTGGATACGTCCCAGATTAGCAACTGCAAATTCCTTACGGAAAATGTTGGTAAAACCGCGTTTTGGCAAACGGCGATGAATTGGCATCTGACCGCCTTCAAAGCCCTTAATTGCAACACCTGAGCGGGATTTCTGACCTTTTTGACCAGCACCGGAGGTTTTGCCTTTACCGGACCCGATACCACGTCCCACACGCATGCGGTTTTTTGTGGCGCCAGGATTATCGGCAAGTTGATTCAAATCCATATTCGTATTCCTTATCCTACAGGTTGGCCCTAAGAGGCTTCTTCAACCCGTAACAAATGGCTCACCTTGTTGATCATGCCTCTGATAGAAGGCGTGTCTTCAAGTTCCACTGTCCGGTGCATCTTGTTCAATCCGAGTCCAACGAGAGTTGCTCGCTGAGATCTGTGACGACCGATTGGGCTTCCGGTCTGTGTCACTTTTACAGTTGCCTTTGCCTTAGCCATCAGCATTCTCCTTCACAGCTTCGCTTGCTTCTTTGGAAGCTTCTGAAGAACGACGCCCTACAATTTCGGACACTTTTTTGCCGCGCTTAGCTGCAATCTGACGCGGTGAAGTCATTGCCTTCAGCGCTTCAAATGTAGCTTTCACCATGTTGTAAGGATTTGAAGTACCAACTGATTTGGTCACAACATCTTGGACACCAAGTGTTTCGAAGACAGCACGCATTGGGCCACCCGCGATAATACCGGTACCGGCTGGCGCTGCACGAAGAACAACATGTCCTGCACCGAAACGCCCAACAACATCATGATGAAGTGTCCGGCCTTCACGAAGGGGAACACGAACCATGTTGCGTTTTGCCGCTTCAGTGGCTTTACGAATGGCTTCAGGAACTTCACGGGCTTTACCGTGACCGTATCCAACACGTCCTTTTTGGTCGCCAGCAACTACTAGTGCGGCAAAACCAAAACGACGACCACCTTTAACAACCTTGGCCACACGGTTAATGTGAACAAGCTTATCGACGAATTCTGAATCGCCTCTTTCTGAATGATCAGGTCTCTGCATAATCAAATTCCCCTAGAAGGACAGCCCGCCCTCGCGGGCGGCATCGGCGAGGGCTTTGACCCGGCCATGATATTGATATCCGCCGCGGTCAAATGCGACTTCTTTAACGCCAGCTTTCAATGCACGTTCAGCAATCAGTTTCCCAACTTCTGAAGCAGCATCCTTATTGGCGCCAGTTTTGAGTTTATCGCGCATATCTTTTTCGAGTGTTGACGCTGCCGCAAGTGTGCGTCCAGCTACATCATCGATGATTTGAGCGTAAATCTGGTTGTCAGAACGGTGAACAGAAAGCCGTGGACGGCCTTTCGCGACTTTACGAAGCTGCGTGCGGTTTCTGTTGCGACGACGCTCGAACAATTCTTTATTATTTGCCATGGTCGTATCCTATTTCTTCTTACCTTCTTTGCGGAAGATGAACTCATCCGCATATTTGACGCCTTTGCCTTTGTAAGGCTCTGGTTTACGATAAGAACGAATTTCAGCCGCAATTTGGCCAACCCGTTGCTTGTTTGCACCAGAGATTTCAATAGCAGTTGCAGTAGGACATTTGATGTCAATGTCGTCTGGAAACTTGTAATTGATATCGTGGCTGTAACCCAGAGCAAGAGTAAGAACTTTACCCTGAACAGCGGCACGATAACCAACGCCGACAATTTCAAGCTTCTTCGTGAAACCGTTTGTAACGCCTTCAACAAGATTGTTCAAAAGAGTGCGCTGCATACCCCACATCTGACGAGCGCGTTTGCTGTCATTGCGTGGTTTTACCCAGATCTTATCATCTATACGTTCCACAATAACATCCTCAACGAATGTCATGCTCAAAACGCCTTTACTACCTTTTACAGTAACGTCTTTATCTGCCAGTTGTACATCTACACCTGAAGGGACTGTCACTGGATGTTTACCAATACGAGACATAATTCCTCCTAGTAGAGTTTACAAAGCACTTCGCCGCCAACATTGGCATCGCGTGCTTCGTTATCTGACAGGACACCACGAGGTGTTGAAAGAACAGAGATACCCAATCCGTTGCGGACTGTTGGCAAATCTTTGACGCCTGAATATACACGACGACCAGGTTTTGAAACCCGGCTCACATGTTCAATGACGCCTCTGCCTTGGTAGTATTTCAATTCAATGGATACTTCTGGTTTACCAGCCGCAGGTTCCGAAATTTCAAAACCACGAATAAAACCTTCGCGCTTCAAAGCTTCCAGAACATTGATCCGGAGTTTAGAAGAAGGGCTCTTTACAGAGCTTTTCTTCGCATTTTGACCGTTGCGAATACGCGTCAGCATATCGCCAATGGGATCACTAAAAGACATATTGTTTTCCCTCTACCAGCTGGATTTAACCATACCCGGAATCTGGCCTGCGGACGCTAGGTCACGAAGCCCGATACGGGAAAGTTTCAGTTTACGGTAAACACCACGAGGGCGACCGGTGAGCTCACAACGGTTCCGAACACGTGTTTCGGAAGAGTTACGAGGGAGAGCTGCCAGTTTCAGACGCGCTGCGAAGCGTTCTTCCTGAGGCAGATTTTCGTCTTTAGCGATTGCTTTCAACTCAGCGCGTTTACCTGCAAATTTTGCTGCAAGGCGGCGACGCTTCAAGTCTCTTTCAACGGCACTTTTCTTAGCCATTATTCAAATCTCCTAGGATCAATTAATCTTGAACGGCATATTGAAACCGCTTAGAAGCTCACGAGCTTCTTCATCAGTATTCGCCGTCGTACAGATCACGATATCCATACCCCGTACATCAGCTACATCATCATAGTCGATTTCCGGGAATACAATTTGCTCTTTCAAACCCATGGCATAGTTGCCACGACCGTCAAAGCTCTTTGGTGACACACCACGGAAATCTCGTACCCGTGGAAGAGCGATATTTACCAGACGGTCGAGAAACTCGTACATCTGGTTTTTACGCAATGTCACTTTTGCCCCAATAGGCATACCTTCGCGAAGTTTAAATGTCGCGATGGATTTCTTAGCAACTGTGATTACAGGTTTCTGACCAGCAATTTTTGCCAACTCAGCTTCGACAGATTTGATTTTTTTCGAATCTGCTACTGCTTCACCACAGCCAATGTTAATAACGATTTTCTCCAGTTTCGGGATTTTCATCTCGTTGGAGTATTCGAATTTTTCCTGAAGCTTCTTGCGAAGCTCATCATTATAAAGTGTCTTAAGTCTAGGCGCTGTCATCATTCTATCCTTTACAGATCAATGACTTCGCCGGAACGCTTGGCAAAGCGAACCTTCCGGCCATCATCGAGTGTTTTATATCCAACTCGAGTTGCTTTACCGTCTTTAGGGTCTTGCAACGCAATATTTGACATATGGAGAGAAGCTTCTTTTTGGATGATACCACCCGCTTCAGTCTGGCTCTGTTTAGTATGGCGCTTGACCATATTAACACCAGCGACAACGGCACGACGATCTTCACGATTGACGCTCAGGATTTCGCCTGATTTGCCTTTATCCTTGCCAGCAAGAACGACAACCTTGTCGCCCTTTTTCACTAGGAATTTTTCAGCCATTACAGCACCTCCGGAGCGAGAGACACGATTTTCATAAGATTTTTGGCACGCAACTCACGAGTTACTGGGCCAAAAATACGTGTTCCAATAGGCTCTCCGTTCTTGTTGATAAGAACGGCAGCATTTGAGTCAAAACGGATAGCTGTTCCGTCTGCACGGCGAATTTCTTTTTTAGTGCGTACGATGACAGCGCGTTGCACGTCACCTTTTTTAACACGGCCGCGCGGAATGGCTTCTTTGACGGAAACAACAATTGTGTCTCCAACAGAAGCGGTTTTCCGTTTTGAACCGCCTAAAACTTTAATGCACTGCACCCGTCTTGCACCGGAATTATCGGCAACATCCAGGTTGGTTTGCATCTGAATCATAGTCTTTACCTTTGTTTGGTACAGATACGCTTAAATCAAGCGTTGTCGTAAAGGACTTCCCAACGTTTCAGCTTAGATTTTGGTGCACATTCCTGGATACGGATTGACTCACCATTTTTAAACTGATTCTTCTCATCATGGGCATGGTACTTTTTTGACCGGCCAATGTACTTTTTGTAGAGTGGATGCATCACTTGACGCTCCACCTTAACAACAACAGTTTGATTATTGCTGTCGCTTACTACTGTCCCTTGCAGGATACGCTTCGGCATTGTGTATTCTCCTAAGACGCTGGCGTCGCGGTTACGACCGTTTTAATACGGGCGATATCGCGACGAACCTCACGCATGCGTGCCGTGTTTTCCAACTGGCCACTGGCCTTTTGGAAACGTAGATTAAACTGCTCTTTCTTGAGCGCGATCAACTCACTTTTCAGCTCATCGGCGCTTTTGCCCAGTAAATCCTGTGCTTTCATAATTATCCCCCTTCACCAAGTCGGGTAATAAATTTTGTTTTAATCGGCAGCTTAGCCGCACCACGTTCGAAAGCCTCTTTGGCCAACTCAAGTGGAACACCGTCCAATTCAAACATGACTTTGCCAGGCTGAATACGAACCATCCAATATTCCGGAGAACCCTTACCTTTACCCATACGGACTTCGGTAGGTTTCTTTGAGACCGGAATATCTGGAAAGATACGGATCCAGACACGACCTTGTCGTTTGATATGACGTGTAACTGCCCGACGAGTTGCCTCGATTTGACGAGCAGTAATACGACCAGGCTCTAAAGCCTTAAGGCCATAAGCACCGAAGTTCAGGCTTGTACCTGAAGTTGCGACGCCTTTCAAGCGCCCTTTGTGTGCTTTACGAAATTTTGTGCGTTTCGGTTGAAGCATGAGCTTACCCTTTTACTTTAGCCGCGACGACCGCCGGAACGATTTGCAGGACGGCCAGAGGCCTGAAGTTTTTCCTGCGCCTTTTCCTGCGCCATTGGGTCATGTTCCATGATTTCGCCCTTGTAGATCCATACTTTGATCCCGATGATCCCGTATGTAGTCAAAGAACGAGCGGTTCCGTAATCGATATTTGCGCGTAGAGTGTGCAGTGGCACACGACCTTCACGATACCATTCAGTACGGGCGATTTCAGCACCACCGAGACGGCCGGCACAGTTGATCCGGATACCTTCAGCACCAAGACGCAGAGCTGATTGAACGGCTCTTTTCATCGCACGGCGATAAGCAACACGGCGAGCGAGCTGTTGACCGATATTCTCGGCTACCAGTTTCGCATCAATTTCTGGCTTGCGAATCTCGACAATATTCAAGTGCACTTCAGAAGCAGTCATCTTGGCAATTTTTGAACGCAGCTTTTCAATATCTGCACCCTTCTTACCGATGATCACCCCAGGGCGTGCGGAATAGATTGTCACGCGGCATTTTTTCGCAGGACGTTCGATGATGATCTTGGCGACGCCGGCCTGAGCCAGATCTTTTTCCAAGAATTCACGAATACGAATGTCTTCATGAAGCAGATCGGCAAAGCCTTTTTCTGCGTACCAACGGGAGTCCCATGTGCGGTTGATGCCGACACGTAGGCCAATTGGATTAACTTTCTGACCCATTATGCTTGCTCCTCGCGTTCACGGACCACAATTGTAATGTTGCTGAAAGGCTTCATGATTGGACTGGAACGGCCACGACCACGAGGACGCATCCGTTTCATCACGAGAGATTTCCCGACATGAGTTTCAGCGACATACAATTGGTCAACGTCCAATTGATGATTATTCTCTGCGTTGGCGATCGCTGACTGAAGAACTTTTTTCACGTCCCGTGCAATTGCACGCTTTGAGAATGTCAGTTCTGTCAGAGCAGCCTCCGCGGATTTACCGCGGATAAGTCCTGCCACGAGGTTCAGCTTCTGAGGGCTAACACGAAGACGAATGCCTTTAGCGAGCGCTTCCGTATCAGCAAGCTGCCTTTCGTTGGACTGCTTACCCATAATTATCTCCTTCGGGCCTTTTTATCGGCCGTATGGCCATAATATGTGCGGGACGGAGAAAATTCTCCGAACTTATGACCAACCATGTCTTCATCCACCATAACAGGGACAAACTTCTGGCCGTTATAAACGCCAAAGGTCAGACCCACAAACTGTGGAAGAATTGTAGACCGGCGAGACCAAGTCTTAATGATTTGTTTTTTGCCACTTTCGCGTGCAGCCTCTGCCTTCTTAAGCATGTAGCCATCAACAAAAGGACCTTTCCATACTGAACGTGCCATCTAGCGCTCCTATTTCTTCCGCTTTTGCGGACGGCGCCGCATGATCATTTTATCCGTAGACTTGTTGGACCGTGTCCGTTTACCCTTAGTAGGTTTACCCCACGGAGTAACCGGATGACGACCACCAGAAGTCCGACCTTCACCACCACCATGTGGATGATCAATCGGGTTCATGGCAACACCACGAACGGATGGGCGTCTGCCAAGCCATCTTGAACGACCCGCTTTAGCCAATTTAATGTTTTTCTGATCCTGGTTGGATACAGCACCAACAGTTGCCATACATTCAGCAGGAACAATACGCTGTTCACCTGATGCAAGACGAAGTTGAGCATAACCAGCATCTTTACCAATAAGCTGCACGTAGGTACCGGCTGAACGTGCCATCTGGCCGCCCTTGCCTGGTTTCATTTCAACATTGTGAATGATTGTACCCACTGGCATATTCTTCATTGGCATCGCATTGCCGGGTTTGATGTCGACAGTATCACCTGAGATGACCTTGTCACCTATGGAGATACGCTGCGGCGCCAGAATATAAGACTGCTCACCATCTTCATAGCGAATGAGAGCAATAAATGCTGTCCGGTTCGGATCATATTCAAGACGTTCTACAGTTGCTGCCACATCAAATTTCCGACGTTTAAAGTCGATGATGCGATAGCTACGTTTGTGTCCACCACCGCGACGACGCGCTGTGATTCGACCGTAGTTGTTACGTCCACCACTTCCTGAAAGTCCTTCAGTCAAGGCCTTTACAGGTTTACCTTTATGCAACTCGGACCGATCTACAAGGATCAATCCACGCTGCGCAGGTGTTGTAGGCTTATACCTTTTAAGCGCCATCTTTAAATCCCCGTCGTCACGTCGATGGTCTGGCCATCTTCCAGGGTTACCATCGCTTTTTTGTAGTCTGACTGCTTACCGAGACGACCGCGGAAACGTTTCACTTTGCCGTTAGTACGGTTTGTGTTCACGTTTGTCACTTTTACATCAAAGAGCTTTTCAATGGCTTCCTTGATTTCCGGCTTGGTTGCATTCAGAGCTACCCGAAAAGTAACCTGATTAAACTCTGAACCCATTGTGGACTTTTCAGTTGTCACTGGTCCCAACAGGATATCGTACATACGTTCCTGGTTCATTTCAGTCGTGCCTCCAGGCTTTCTACTGCACTCTTTGTCAGAACCAGTACGTCTCGACGTAGAATGTCGTATACGTTAGCACCTGTTTCCGGCAATACATCCACAAGCGGAATATTCCGTGTAGACAGCGCAAAATTTGTATCTGGCTCGGCACCATCGATGATGAGTGTTGATCCCCATCCCAATGCTTTGAATTTACCGGCCATCACTTTGGTCTTTGTCTCAGCAGCCTTGAGCTCATCAACAATGATAAGTTTACCTTCAGCCTGTTTCGCTGAAAGAGCTGTCTTCAAAGCCAACTTCCGAACTTTTTTCGGAAGTGAATGAGCATGTGAGCG
>PJEL010002232.1_pt1 | contig 18151 bp, 16 predicted proteins | sample 1853271 | NCBI WGS metagenome assembly PJEL01 (sample SAMN08108733, study PRJNA415343) | Invertebrate metagenome, whole genome shotgun sequencing project. | host: Globobulimina | place: Sweden: Gullmar Fjord | collected 2015-08
CCGCTAGTCGGCACCACTGATTTTGCTTGGAGCGTATAATGGCTATTACCTCAGCCTTCCAAGCTGATGATGCGGGTTCGATTCCCGCTGCACGCTCCAAACAACAACGAAGCCGCTCAATGAGCGGCTTTTTTGTATCTATAAAAAAGCAATTTGTGCTATTTCCCCCCAATAAATGAAATCCGATTCAACCGGCGGATACTGAACGCTCATCTTGAGCAGCATACCTCACACCAATGTTAAGTATTATTTAAATAGTAATTTCATTTGTTTGAATATTTTTAACGCTTACGCAACGTTAACATCCTCCCGCTCAATTTAACTCTCAGCTCATAGAGTTAAACCCACAATAATAATGCAATATTCCGTCAATCAGCCTGACGGGGAGGAAATCATGCTTACTGAAGTAGCTGAACTATCACGATTACAGTTTGCGACAACCGCACTGTTTCACTTTTTATTCGTACCTTTAACCATAGGGTTAGTATGCCTGCTGGCAGTAATGGAATCACTGTATGTAATAACCAATCAACAAATCTATAAAGACATGACCAAGTTTTGGGGAAAGTTGTTTGGTATTAACTTTGCCATCGGTGTTGCAACCGGTTTAACAATGGAGTTTCAATTTGGCACTAACTGGGCATATTATTCCCACTACGTAGGTGATATTTTTGGCGCCCCACTCGCCATTGAAGCACTCATGGCTTTCTTCTTAGAATCAACCTTAGTGGGTCTATTTTTCTTTGGCTGGGATCGCTTATCTAAACGCCAACATTTAGCGGTTACTTGGTTAACAGCTTTAGGTTCAAACTTCTCAGGGTTGTGGATTTTAATGGCCAATGGCTGGATGCAAAATCCTGTCGGTGCTGAATTCAACTTTGAAACCATGCGTATGGAAATGGTGGATTTCGCAGAAGTTGTTTTCAACCCTGTCACTCAAGTGAAATTCTTACATACTATTTCTGCCGGGTATACCACTGGTGCCATTTTTGTTATGGGGATCAGTGCTTACTACCTTCTAAAAGGACGAGATGTTGTTTTCGCTCGTCGATCATTCGCTGTAGCTTCAGCATTTGGATTAACCGCAATTCTTGCCACCCTAATGCTAGGTGATGAATCTGGTTATGAGCTAGGGGATGTACAGCAAACTAAGCTAGCTGCAATTGAAGCAGAGTGGCATACCGAAGAAGCGCCGGCATCATTCACTTTGTTCGGTTTTCCGAATCAAGAAACTATGGAAACAGATTTCGCCATTAAAATCCCTTATGTGATGGGGATTATCGCAACCCGCTCGTTAGACGAAGAGGTTAGCGGGATTAATGATCTGATGAAGCAGAGTGAAGTGCGAATTCGTAACGGAATGGTAGCCTATGGGCTGCTTAAGAAATTACGAGATGGTGAAAAAACGCCTGAAAACTTGGCGGCATTTGACGCTGTGAAAAAAGACTTAGGCTACGGGCTACTATTGAAAACGTACACCGACAATGTCGTCGATGCCACAGAGGCACAAATCCAGCAAGCCACCAAAGACACCATTCCCGAAGTAGCACCTATCTTTTGGAGCTTCCGTATTATGGTTGCCTGTGGTGTGATTATGATGTTCCTCTTTATCATGGCACTTTGGTATAGCTGCCGTCGCACACTCCCCCAGAAGCGATGGCTTCTACGTTTAGCACTCTATTCAATGCCTTTACCATGGATTGCTTGTGAAGCTGGTTGGGTTGTTGCTGAATTTGGTCGTCAGCCTTGGGCTGTTGGTGAGATTCTACCCGTTAACATGGCTGCATCACAGCTTGAACCAAGTCAGATTATATTCTCAATGGGTATGGTTTACGCCTTATATACCCTCTTCTTCATTCTTGAGTCATTCCTAATGTTACGCTTCGCGCGTAAAGGGCCAAGTGCAATAAAAACAGGTCGTTATCATTTTGAAAAAATAGCTAACGCACCACAACAGAAGTACTCAACCAATAAGGAACAGCCATAATGATCGACTATGAAACACTTCGATTGATAGCATGGGCTGTAATCGGGCTTCTGCTGATTGGGTTTGCCATTACAGATGGCTTTGATATGGGGGTTACAGCTCTTTTACCTATCATAGGAAAAACAGAGAATGACCGTCGTATAATGATTAATTCAGTGGCTCCCCACTGGGACGGTAACCAGGTTTGGTTAGTCACAGCAGGTGGCGCACTGTTTGCGGTTTGGCCATTAGCATACGCCGTGTCTTTTTCAGGCTTTTACGCAGCAATGCTTTTAGCCCTAGCCGCATTGTGGTTGCGCCCATTAGGGTTTGACTACCGTTCAAAAATAGATAAACCACAATGGCGTAATACGTGTGATATCGCCTTGTGTTTAGGCGGTGTGTTACCCACTGTAATTTTTGGAGTTGCTTTCGGGAACTTGTTACAAGGGATTCCTTTCGAACTGGATGAATTTCTTATCACATCATACAAAGGTAGTTTCTTTGGGCTACTCAATCCATTTGCACTGTTATGCGGCTTGATTAGCCTCAGTATGATACTGACCCAAGGTACAACATGGTTGCAAATGAAAACGACCGAAGCTCTACACCAGCGTGTATGTACCTTCAGTCAAGTTTCAGCACTGGTAACAAGTATCTTATTTATGCTGGCTGGTATATGGGCATACAACTTAAATGGTTATGTCATCAACAGTACTATCGTAACCGATGCTGCTTCTAACCCTCTTAATAAGAGCGTCAGTGTTGTCGCGCATGGTCTGTTCAGAAACTTCCAGCAGTACCACGTGCTATGGGCTATTCCTGCGATTGCTGCTATAGCTCCGGTATTAACGGCATTATCAGCAAGAGCCAAACGAGATGGTACTGCTTTCTTGATGTCTAGCCTTACGGTTACCTGCATTATTCTAACGGCAGGGATCACGCTATTTCCATTCATCATTCCATCAAGCCTAGAACCATCGCATAGCCTGACGGTTTGGGATTCGACCTCTAGCGAAAAAACACTTGGTATTGTCATCGCCATCTCACTGGTCATGGTGCCTATTATTCTCGGGTATACCTTGTGGTGTTACCGCAAAATGTTCGGTCGATTGGATACTCAATACATCGAAAACAACAAAACAAGTTTGTACTAAGGAGATATTAACGATGTGGTATTTAGTTTGGATACTGGGTGTTTGCGTTGCTTGCTCATTTGGCATCATCAATGCCGTTCGATTAGCCCATAAAGAGCAATCTTGGCTCGATACTAATGAGTGAATGGTCGCAATTTAATCGTGTCATTCAACAACGATGGTGTCGCATGTTATCACTTTGCCTAGCATCCATCTGCATTGGCAATGTTATGTGGAATCCAACTTACTTGGTTTCACATATTGATGGCTTCAGCAACCTAACAGCCATAACACTGCTGTGGGCAAGTTGTGGCGGCGTTGTTCATGGTATCGGATATCGCCCACGCTCAGTACTAGGACAAGTATTTGTTTTTGTACCCGTAATATGGTTCTTTTTTGCCAATATGCTCATTCGTTTTAACTGGGGTTAATACGCAATAAGTTATTGTGAACATTAATGATACGTTAATAAAACTCGCCTCTACAGGGCGAGTTTTTTATTTTTAACACTTTATTCACACCAACAAAGCCATGTCCTATCATGCCTCACAGCCAACATTAAACAAATCTTAACAGTGTATTAATAACAATCAAATATATTTAACTATCGTTATCTTTTAATGTAGCCGCACGTTTTGACCCAAATCAATAAAACTGCATTTATTGTTTCGTGATTCAGTCAAAACCTCACTCTTGTTATAGAAAGGTAATGCGCTATGAAATACCGACTGAAAACATTATTACTTGCGACTGGTCTGTCAGTCGCTTCAAGTATGTCTTACGCCATTCCATTAAAACCTCTTGATACTGATTTCACATTACAGTTACTCGGTTCGGGTGGCCCTATTTCCGATGATGCACGTGCATCGTCTGGCGAAGTTATTTGGTGGAAAGGAAAATCAAAAATATTAATCGATGCAGGTGCTGGCGTATTTCTACGTTTTGGTCAGTCAGGCTCTCGTATGGAGCAACTCGATTTTCTAGGCGTAACCCATTTTCATACCGACCATGTCACTGACCTGCCTGCTTTATTGAAAGGTGGCTACTTCTTTAACCGTACATCAACATTGGCAATTGCAGGACCAACGGGGCATCAACCTTTCCCTAGTCTAACTGCTTATATGGATGCTTTATTCAATCATGACAAAGGCGCATATGCCTACCTTAACGGTATTTACGATGGTAGCGACGGACTGTTCCCTGTCTCGCTACAAGATGTTGATTATCAAAAAGTAACATCTACCAAAGTATACGAAGATGACGGCCTAACCATTTATGCCAAAGGCATTCCACACGGTAATGTACCAACTGTCGCCTACCGCGTTGAGTCTGACAAAGGGGTTATGGTGATTTCTGCAGATCAAAACGGTCGTGATAAAAGCTTCATCGATTTTGCCAAAGGGGCCGATATTTTAGTGATGCCAATGGCTATCGATGAAGATGCCGATGAGATTTCTAGCTTCATGCACGCTACTCCGTCAGCGGTAGGAAAAATCGCTCAAGCAGTCAATCCCAAAATATTGGTGTTGAGCCACTGGATGGGTAAAGGGCTTGTCATGAAAGATGAATCAATCGATATCATCAAAAAATACTACAGCGGCCCAGTCTACGCAGGTCGTGATCTTTCAAGCTATCCAATGAGTGCCATTAAGGAGCAAAGCAATGAACAATAAAATAGTACTTTCAATCGCAATGACATCAGTATTGGCACTAGGCAGTGGCGTCGTACAAGCGGCGACACAAGATACGCCGCCAGTGGCAAAAGAGGCCAGTAGTAACAATGGCGGAAAGTGTGCCAGTGGCAAGTGCGGTACTGAAAAAATCTTTGCCAAAATTGAGCTAAATACCGATCCGCAAGACAAACTTATACGTGCGCGAGACGGTAAATGTGGTCAATCAGGTCAAGGCATAAACGCACCAGCAACAGTCGCGCAACCAGGAAAATGTGCAGGTGGGCTATGCGGACAATAAGCCCAACAAGTAAAGGGATTGGCTTACGCAGTGAGCACATTGATGTGCTCTGTCAACAGCCAGCACTCGAGGGTATTAACTTTCTCGAATTAGCACCAGAAAACTGGATGAACATGGGGGGAACCAAACGGGAAGCATTAGAGTGTGTTGCTGATAAATACCCTTTAGTGGCACACGGGCTGAGTTTATCCATTGGTGATGTACAGCCGCTAAATATCGAATTCGTTAAGCAAGTTGGAAAGTTTTTAGACCGCTACAACATCGATATCTATAGCGAGCACCTAAGCTTTTCTCGTGACCAGCAAGGCTATCTTTACGAATTATTACCGATACCGAGGCACAAAGAGAATATTGCGTTTTTATCAGATCGGATCAATGCCGTACAAGATATATTGCAACGCCCATTGGTACTTGAAAATATTTCGTATTATCACGAGTACCAAGGTGATATTCCTGAATCTGAGTTCTTTTCACTCTTGGTAGAAAAAACACAGTGTGAGTTATTACTCGATATCAATAACGCTTATGTCAACGCCACCAATCATGACTATGACGCTTTGGCAATGATTAAGAGCTTACCGTCCGATGCTATTCGCTATTTCCATATCGCAGGGCATTTAAAAGAAGATGATAACTTTTTACTCGATACCCATGGTAAAGACGTTTCTCACGATGTGATTCAATTTGCCAAAGACGTATTTGATTATCACGGTGCACGACCTTTGTTATTAGAGCGCGATCACTTCGTGCCTTCTCTCGAATGTATGACCGAAGAATTACATCATATTCATGACTGTGTGATGGCATCAACCCCCATCGTACATAGGTAGGCTTATATGCAGCGTCCACCCCAAAATATGCAGGATCTCACCCAAGCCTTTGCTAATGGTGTGCGTCATACCAGCATAGAGCAAGCGCGCAGTATCACGCGATACCATGAATTTGTTAGAGACAATGTACATAGTGTGATTACCCATACGTTCCCGATGTTCAGTCAACAACTGCCAAAGCAAACCATTGATCATTGGGTTAATGAGTTTCTATTACAAAGTCAGGCTATAGAGCCCGAGTTCCATCATATCGCCACTGAATTTGTTCGATTTATACAAACACACAGTAACCCATTGCCAGCAAAGGTTGTCAGTGTTTTGGAATATGAATGGGTACTTTTCAACGCAGAAATCAATCCAGAGATCGTCACATTACCGGTAAAACACCAGCCGGAGACTGTCACTTTTGAATCGTTATCTCGTTGTACTTTGCAGTTAAATCCAACGCTGCAACTGATCGAAGTACCTTTTCATGTTGAAAACAATGCAATTCAATTTATTGATGAAAATGAACCGTCGCAAGCTTATGCCGTTTACCGTAACACCAGGCATCAAGTGTTATCACAACCGCTGGGTATGCGCGACCGGATAGTGCTTGACCCTTTGTGCCAGCGCGGTGCTATCACCTTTGAAGCCTTAGCTGACGCCGTTAGTACATATATGCCAGCTCGCGACGTAAGTACTTGGGTTCTGCATTTTAATCATACAAACCTTATATGGATCGACAAAGTCTCAAACGTAGATTCAGACTTTGCAACTTCCAACCAATATTTATCAGGAGATCTCTCATGATCCACACAATTGTCTCTTTTTTCGACAACATCTTCGAAAAATGTAAACGCCTCGACTTTCTAGCTCTACTGGCAGTTCGCCTATTCTTGCTACCCGTTATCTATGAAGGTGCTCACTCAAAAGTGATGGGATTCAGTGGCACAGTCGCATTCTTTGCTTCACCACAAGCAGAGGGGGGGTTAAACCTACCCTTTCCTGAACTATTTGCATTCCTTGCGACTGCAACAGAAGTGCTAGGGCTTATCTGTATTGCACTGGGGCTGTTTACTCGTTTAATTTCGATCCCAATGATGGTAGTGATGAGTGTCGCAAGTGCCATGGTGCACTGGAGCCACGGCTGGTTATCCATCGCATCAAATGACATGGAATCTGCAATACGTTTTAAGGGCTTCATTACATGGTTAGCTGAAAACTTTCCAGGACGATATAACTACATCACAGAATTAGGTGACCCCGTAATACTGAATAATGGGATGGAATTTTCTATCACTTACTTTGTAATGCTTCTGGTCTTATTCTTCTTCGGTGGTGGTCGCTATGTGAGTGCTGACTATTGGTTACGAAAAATCATTAAGAAATAACAAAGGTTAACCGTCTAACTTACCTTAAATAAGGTGAACGATTTTACAAAGCCAGCTAATTTATATCTTTCTAGTTAAAGAAATATAAACCTAGCTGGCTTTTTAATTACATATAAACATTATAAATTAATATTAAAAATAAAGAGATACACATAATTACATTTCACAACACTGTAACAAAACAGTAAAGTAGCCGTCATGAAACAAGTGTCAAATGTGCGCATAACAATATTTATACGACACAGGATGAAGTCAATGACAACCCGAATGAGCCCATTTGAACGCCGTGAGAATGATATTGAACCACGTAATGAAGCATCACAATTAACGACAATGATTGATGCCAGCATGTCACGTCGTCGTTTTATGGGTGCAGCATCTGTTATGACTGCGGGTGCGTTTATGGCAGGAATGCCCGTTTCTGCATTAGCAAGTAATGTTCAAGCAAACAGTAAATTAATGGGCTTTAGTGCTGTACCAGTAAGCACTGATGATACCGTTGTTGTGCCTGATGGCTACAATGCTAAAGTACTTATTCGTTGGGGAGATGGGCTGTTTCCTACTTCACCTCAATTCGACCCAACAGGTAATGCACCGTCATCGCACCAAGAAGTGCAATTTGGTGATAACACCGATGGTATGACTTTTTTCCCACTGTCTGATGATCATGGTGTATTTGCTGTAAACAACGAGTACTGCAACAACGAGTACTTATTCTCGCACCAAGGCAACAAAATGACTGCAGATGATGTGAAAAAATCACAAGCAGCTCATGGTATTTCGATTTTCGAAGTCAAACGTACTGACAATAACAACTGGGAGCTGGTTATAGATTCAAAATATAACCGCCGTATTACTGCCAATACTGAAATGGAAATCACCGGTCTTGTTGCTGGTCATCCAGATGTTAAAACAACAGCAGACAAAGCAGGTAAAAAAGCATTAGGTACGTTCGGTAACTGTGCAAATGGCTTTACCCCTTGGGGCACTTACCTAACATGTGAAGAAAACTTCAATGGTTACTTTGGCTCAAAAAGTACTGTTAAGGTAAACAAAGAACAAAAACGTTACGGCGTAAATGAAGAAGATTCAGGCTACCACTGGTTCCAACACGATGATCGTTTTGATATCGCGAAAAATCCGAATGAAGCGAACCGTCATGGCTGGGTTGTAGAAATCGACCCGATGGATCCTACCTCAACACCAATGAAGCGCACAGCGATGGGTCGCTTTAAGCACGAAAATGTCGCCATTGTTGTCAACAAAGATGGTCATGTCGTTGCTTATATGGGTGATGATGAGCGTGGTGAGCATCTATACCGCTTTGTTTCTAAAAACAAATATGTTGAAGGTAACGATACAGAAAACCGTAAACTGCTCGAAAAAGGTACTATTTACGTCGCAAAATTCAGTACAGAGGAAGGTAAAATTGGAGGCACAGGCCAATGGATCGATCTTACTCATGGTAAAAATGGTTTAACGAAAGAGAATGGCTTTCCAAACCAAGAATACATCCACTTATATACACGTCTAGCAGCAACACAAGTCGGTGCAACAACAATGGACCGTCCAGAATGGATTGCCGTTCATCCCAATCAAGAATATGTATTCTGTACACTGACGAATAACAAAAACCGTGGTGTTAAAGAAGGACAGCCTGTTGGTGGCCCTAACCCTCGCGCAGCTAATAACTACGGTCAAATCTTACGCTGGCGTCAAGTAAATGATGATCATTCCCACCCTACCTTCGCCTGGGATCTGTATGTAATAGCAGGTAATCCTGAAGTACATAAAGGCACCTTGTATGCAGGAAGCGAGAACATCAATAACGAGAATATGTTCAACAGCCCTGATGGTTTAGGCTTTGATGCGGCTGGGCGTTTATGGATTCAAACTGACGGTAAGTATTCGAACAAGGGTGATTATGCGGGCATGGGCAACAACTCCATGTTTTGTGGTGACCCTAAAACCGGTGAAATACGCCGCTTTATGACAGGCCCCATCGCTTGTGAAGTAACAGGGCTTACGTTCAGCCCAGATTACAAAACGATGTTTATCGGTATCCAGCATCCAGGTGAAGAACTAGAACCTTCACATTGGCCAGATGGCGGTAACAGCACACCCCGTTCATCTATTGTGATGATCACTAAAAAAGACGGTAGCGTAATTGGTAGCTAATCGTTAGCTGCCATTCATTGTAATGCAGTCTAAAACGTCCAGTGACTCAATGTTATTGGACGTATGTTCAAGTCAGACAGAGGCCACCAGATATAGAAAGGCCGAAGCGGTTAGTAACCACCTCGGCCTTTTTTCATGTCTGAAAGTTGTGTTACATATATGTAGCAAACCATAGTCCTACTTTGAAGTCTTACCAAACCCAAACAACATGATAGGTTCAAGCCAATACGTTTTACCGTCGTTTCGTGGTAGCTTGGGTTGATTACCCCACCACCAAAAAGTAAAAGCCGCTCTATAACGCTTTCGCCCCTATTGTGAGTTACAGAAACGCCAAAAATCAGACTATTTTGATAACCAAACAGATGATCACAGTGTGTTACATCACCCGCCAACACACCTCTGGACAGAATGTGTATAGAAGTTTTAAGTCATTAATGTGTTTAATGCAGTTATAGCAATAATTTATGCTCTTGTACTGTTAATGATATCAAGCTTCTGTCTCATTAAGCTAGAATTTTTGAGTCATTGATGGCTATCGCCAGTGGGGCCCCCTTACCTCTGACGTAAAACTCCTTCCAATCACTCGAAGCGCTCGATCCACTCTGAGTAGTTAAAAAGTGGAGCCCCCGTACTGCTGTCTAACATAAAATCGAGTTTTTAAAAAAAAGGTAATAATCTTTCGTCTTTTTTAAACGTTGCTCGTCTTAATAGATGTAAGTAGAAACAATAAACCAATTTGGAGCAACACAATGATTAAACTGATTAGCTTTAAAAACTGCCCATTTGTACAACGCGTTATGGGTGCCCTTGTAACAAAGAATATGCCATTTGAAATCGAATACATTGAATTGAGCAATAAACCGCAGTGGTTTTTAGATATCTCGCCAAATGGTCAGGTACCCGTATTGGTTACAGAAAATGACACAGTGTTGTTTGAATCAGATGCCATTGTTGAATATTTAGATGATAAATATGCTCCGATAGAAGAAATTTCACCAGAGCAGAAAGCATTAGATCGTGCATGGTCATATCAAGCGAGCAAGCATTACATGCCACAATGTGGAACAATGGGAAGTAAGGATAAAGAGACATTTGAATCCCGTTTGGCAAATCTATCCAAAGCATTCGCAAAAGCAGAAAATAAGCTCGGTGATACCTTATTTTTTAAAGGGGACTACATCTCTAATGTCGATATTGCATGGCTTCCATTGTTACATCGTGCGGCAGTGATTAGAGATCAATCTGGCTTTGACATGCTCAATCAATTTCCAAAAGTTCAAAAATGGCAAGCTGCTCTTATAGAGTCAGGCCTTACCGATAAAACTGTACCACAAGACTTTGTCTCTACATTCAGCGGCTTTTACTTGGAAAACACATACCTTGCAAGTTTAATTAGTGGCAAGGGAGCAGAGTGCGCAACAAGTAGTTGCTCAACATCAACCAGTTCATGTTGTGATTAACACAAACGCTGTGGTTGGAAATAATTGCATTATCTAAATGATGTACAGCTACTCAGGGTAAGCTCTGTATTCTATTTAAAAGCTGGCCCTGATTAACTGTATATTAATCTAAAGAAGTATCTGAGCATTTTACTTGTTTCAAAGTTGTTCAATGAGTAAAGCATGCTTAACTTAAAACCATTACATATAGAAATTGATAATAAAAAATACTGATAACACCAGATGATAATAATTTGGTGGAAATCGCACGAAAAGTAAAAATCAACATCCCAGCACCTTGTCTGAAAAATCAACGTAAGGGCGGTTGCTGCAAAGCAAGATGGTGTACTTCGCAATCATCAAAAGCAAACGGTGCTTTAGGGATACGGTTGTCTTCTCTATCATTGATAGTGAATGGCCAGCAGTAAAAATGAGTTTGGCACATAAGTTAACTTGGTAGTGTAGTTAAGCCATTTTATAAGGGGTAAATGAATTACATGAAATTTGAATCTATCTGGTCAGCATATCAATCCAGCTTGAAGGCTTTTTTACACAGCAGGATTGCCAATCCAGAGGATGCTGAAGATCTACTTCAAGAGATTTTGATTAAAACTTATAATGGTTTTCAAACTGTTACAGATGGTAGCAAGATCAAACCATGGCTATTCCAGATCGCGAACAACACAATTATCGATTTCTACCGCAAAAACAATAAGCAGAATAGTTTAACAGCGGATGATTTGTGGCACGATGAGCAGAATGAAGAGCAAGTTGTCAAAGCCCTTTCTCAATGCCTTTTGCCATTTATTAAGCAACTACCTGCGGAAGATGCAGAATTGTTGATTGCCGTTGAAATCGAAGAAGTTTCGCAAAAAGATTACGCGGAGAACAATGGCATCAATTACTCAACCCTAAAATCTAGGGTTAAGCAAAGCCGTAAGAAACTCTACAATTTGTTTAATAGCTGCTGCGACTTTTCCATAGATACGCGGGGAAATATCATGGAATACAAGCCCAAGTCTGGTAGTTGCGATCGCTGTTGACATTAAAGTATTTTTATATGCATTTTCAGGGTACTTATAATAATTCGGTGGTATTCATTTCTGAGAGAAAGTGATCATTATCTTCTCCCAGCTTGATAGTAGAAAATATAGATTGAATTCGGCACAAAATCTATCAACCTGAAATCTCGTTAACGTAATAGGGCACAAACGAGTTGGCTGATGAACTCAATGGCTGATGAACTCAACTAAACTCACCTTTGGACAGAAATGATTTAGCTTATTCCCTTTGACTAACAGTTTCACATAAGAAAAAGTAAGCCAAAGTTCAATTTGGCAAAGATCAAGACCTGACCCTATCTCTCCTAACTATCTAGCTCAAAACCCGTTCATCCCTGTAGCTATCACCTCCTCACAATCAAACCACCTAATCTCCCACACGCTCCCAACTCATTACACTGTCATAGTTCTCGCAGGTTTGTGTCGCGTCAGACGCGTTGGTAATAAAAACCTGCTGCTTCTCCGAAACTGGGTAACTTAAATACTCAGAACATTTGGCGCTCTGGCCATTTCCCACCACAACGCTTGTTCCAGGCTTCAAGGTACATCGTGTGAGCTTATCGAGCGGAGACCATTGATAGCAGATTTCATAGTCTTTCCTATAGTCTGCTGTCTTACCTAACGGACGGGTAAACGACCACCATTGACCAAGTTGACTGCCGGGATTGGTGCTGTTCCAAGCTCGGTAAATCGTCACTTCTTGAGTGCTTTGATAAACCGTTCCCTGACATAACTTCCCTTCAAGAGGTTCACCGAGAGCCTGAGATAGAGATGTAGGATCTTGAACTTCCTCAAACTTGTCACTGAGATCATGGCTAAGCTCTGTAGTTCCAATGCACATTTGTTCCTGCACGTTCGCTGTCGTTACGGGATCACTCACGCACCCCTGAATGACGACGATGATCAATCCGTTTAAAATCCATTTCATAGTTAATACCTTTACCCTAGGTAGCTTTATTCTAGAAGGTAGCGTGTCAACTGCCCACGCTACTCAGGATTAGTCAACCTGCTTATCAATCGGTTGCTGATCTTTAAAGTCATGTCGTGTTTCGGACTTGAATAGCACGCCTTCTTTGTGCATTTTCGGATCATTCGCCTCATCCAAAAGGAAGACAGCTTTATCAATACGACGATGAAGCTCAATGTCTAGATATAAGGTCTCATTGGGTTTTAACAATGTGTCGATATCTGCAGCATCAAGACGATACTCAACGGCATAATAAAAACTAAAGCCTTGGTTTGGCCTAGCAATAACTCTAAAGCCCGTGAGTTGGCTCTTGCTTATCACATCGTAGTTTATGTAATAAATCAGGTGGTTGGGGTTGGCAGCGTTTTTCTGGCGGTCGACAAAAAAACCTTTCGTCAGCTTGTTCGGCTCACGTTCTGGACCACCTAACAACACAATATCATAGTCGGTAATCGGCTCGGCTTGATCGTCCTTCAACACAAAAACCAGATTAGTGTAACGTTTACTGCTCTTTTGTGTTTGTTGAGTGAGTGTCGATAGTGCCTGTTCCCGCGCCTTATATTTAGCGACTGAATCCACTTGCAAACACTTTAGAATTTCGGCCAGTTGGGGCTTCTTCGATTTATCGCTGATGACACTACGCATGATCCCCTTGTTCTTGCCTGAATGGCTGGCATTGGGAATCACACCGAGAGGGACAGGTTCAGGACGCTTAGCACTATCGACCAGCTTCAACAAGTTCACATTCAGTTCTTCCGTCCCATGAACGACGGTATCTGTCACTTCGGATTCAACAAACTTCACCATCGTGAAGTTCATATTTGCTCCAGAAACCCTCACTACCCCATCAGAGCCTGGTTCAGTAAGATAGCTGTTCACAAAGTCGTACAGTTTCTTATCAATAGTTTGACCCGTTAAAACAAATGGATAGAAACAATTATCTGCGTGCTGATAGTCAAGATAGGCTCTGGACAAGTCAATTTGTTGCTGACTGCCCAATGACAACCAATTGAGTATCAACTGACCTGGTTCGACATCATCAAACCACGCTTTTATTCTCCCTACTCTTTGCTTACCGAGCGCGGCTAGTGGTGACCCATGGTTTGCTGGCGCTAACATGATCAAATGCCGCAAGGGGCTCTGAGCCAAATGGGTACTGCCGTAGTAGCGGTCTAACCATTCACGTACTACTGGGCCACCGGTTGAATGAGTAATGCAAGAAAATTCACCAATATCATCACCTTCTGGAATCACATCGCGGAGCGCTCTATCAAACGCCCGTATGATATCGCCCATGTTCACGGTATCGTTAAAACTGATGTACCTGCCCAACCAAAGATGCTTTATATCAATATCAAGCCCATAGAGGTTAGCCTGCTTTACTATCGCTTCTGGTAAAAGGCCATATGTATTCGTATCTGTAACGCTCCATCCATGTACAAATATCACAATCATGCAGTTACTCCTTTAATACAAGTTGAAATTGAGCCATTGAAATGTGGTAGACAGAAAAAGAGGCAAAAAGAGCACTTTTCGCCTACCTCACTTCCAATGCTGAAAACGACTCCTTAAAACCTAGTCTATGAATGGGCGTATTTTTGTGAGGAAAATCATAGAACAGCCAATTTATAGTTAGGTTCGCCGTGAATAAATCACCCACAAAAATCCCCATTGTCAGTTGTAAAACTGTGGAGAGCCCATTAGAACAACAAATCCCCCCTCACTTAGCCTCAAACCAAATTTACTAATGAATCTATCGATAATTTTCTGAAGACTACGCACTCATTTTTTGAGGTATGGTAGTGACACTAGGTGGTGATGTAGATTCGATTAAAGCAGCGATAGCGGCGGGTGCAGATGCGGTGTATTGCGGGCTGAATCGTTTTAATACCAGATCTCACTTACCCCTTACGTGTTGATTTTATAGAGATAAACCCCACCACCATACAACTTTTGACACAGATTGAACAGACGGATATCGATAAGTTGGGAGCGAGAATCCATGATGATCATCCTTAACAACCTCTGAATAGTGATTAGAACTATTCAAAGGGTTATGTATAAAAATGGACCCATCATTTTCCCTTGGTAATTAGCAAACCGACAAAATCGGTTGGTAGTTAAGATACGACAGAATCGCTTGGTGATCACAAGCCTATGATCACAAAGCCTATGAATCAGAATGAAACACACTTTTGGACATAAACGAGTTTCAAAGTTCGGAAAATCCAGACCTTTCGGATAACCTCAGATATTCCAAATTTTATGAACTACCTACACGTACTTGGTCTAATTCGCTAATCCACTACACGCCTTACTTTTAGTTCTACCTAGTTTGATAGAGCTTTTCTTTTGTCCAATCGCTCCTATCCCCAGCTCTTTGAGCTATACGCAGTTCTAGACAATATAACTATGTTAGTATGCTTTTAATCACATATTCACCTTGCGTGGTGAAACGCAACTAACTGAAAATATTAAAAATGCTAGAAAAAATAATAAAGATTGAAAACATCAAGCAATGGCAACACAAGCGAGCATTATCTCAAGGGTTGATAAGCTAAACCTGATCTACGGGCGTAATGGTTCTGGTAAGTCTACGTTAAGTAAGCTCTTTAATTTCATCAATGAAAACAACAAAGCAGCGATAGAAGCGTTAAAGCCTTTAGAGTCAGATGGTGCACCTGCTCTCTCTCTTCGAGTTGGCGGTGAAAACGTAACGCTAAACAAGCTTCAAACGCCGTTCAAATTCCAAGTATTCAACCAAGAGTTCATTGATAGTAACCTTTATATTCCTAATGCTAAAGATCGTAGGCAACTCACTAATTATTATGAGTTTTCATTAGGTCAAGTATCAGTACTAAAGGAACAAGAAATTGATACGCTTAAAGCAGAAATTGACGCTATCAACGTTCAGTTAAGCCCAATTGACACACGACTTACTACCAAATTCCCTAACAAAACAGTTGTTAAAATCCGTGGCATAAAAGCTACTCCTAACGCTGATGCTGAGATTGCAAGTCTTGAAGCTCAAATCCAAGATTTGAAGAGTGTAGAACACTACAAGCGCCGTAAAAAGCTTTCCCCCTTGGCTCTGACTAAGCCAGATTTAGATACAAACGTCTTCACACTGAATATCGAGAGCCTTTCAAAAGAAGCACAAAATAAAGTTGAGCTGCACATTGCGAATAATCTTAAAGAGCGTGATGTTTGGTGGCTTGAAACTGGTACACAACTGGTAAACGAATCAGACAATTGCCCTTTTTGCGCTCAACCTCTAGCAAACTCCAATATCTTTAGTTTGTATCAGGACTTCATTAGTGATTCGTATACTGAAGCTAGTAATAAATTCGAGCTTGATAGTGACAAGTTCGAGTTAGATGTAAGAACCATTCTTTGTAAAATTGAAGACTTAGAAGATCTAGTAAAATCCAATAGTGAAATCATCAAAACTTGGTCAGATCGAATCAAAGGCTTCAATCCTCAATATGATTTTAAAGGCATTGATACTTTATCAGTATCACTCGAACTTGAGTGTGTAAACCTAATTAAAGAGAAGAAAAAAGACTTATTGTTAGAAACTGACTTCACTAAGTTCAATCAACTATTCGATAGTATTTTCGATGGGTTTGATTTCTCGGCATACAATAGTGATGTGCAAGAATTTAACGAGCAAGTTACTAAGTTTTTGAATGAACTAGCGACTGGTTCAACTCAAGTTCTCCAAGCCAACATCGACAACATTGAAGAAACCAAGAAGCGTTTCGAGACAGAAGTAGTTGACGATTTAGTTAATCACAAGTCTCTGTCTGATGACAAAAAAGACAAGACTAAGAAAATCAAAGAGCTAAAAGAAGAAATTGAAAAAGATCAGGAAGATAGCATTAAAGAGCATAAAGATTCTATCAACCAGCTATTGAAAAACTTTCACTCAATGATACGAATCAAAGAACTTGATACAGACAACAAAGGTAAAGGAGGTACTACTCGCCTTAAGTATGTCATTACATTCATCGACAAAGAACTGTCAGTTGAAAATGAAGACGATAGTAAACACATTTTTGAGCGCGTTCTTAGTCTCGGTGATAGATCTGCTCTTGCTCTAGCATTCTTCTTATCTAAGTTTGCTAAAGCTAATAGCGACAATTCCATCATAGTGTTAGACGATCCTATGTCGTCCTTAGATAACTACCGCAAAGACGCTACCATCGTTGAGATTGAAAAGCTGATTAACAACGGCTATCAAACTATCGTCTTTAGCCACGATCCGTTTTTCTTATCTGAGATACGGAAATACTCGATACTATCGCAACATACCAAGTGCTTTGAGATTGATGTTTCATATAAGAAGTCGAACCCTCTCAATCCTGACAGTTCTCAATACATATCGAGTAAAATGATAGAAAGAAGCGACTATGATTCTCACGTTCTTCATTCTTATCATAAAGAATACAACAAGCTCTATGATTTTGTTGCTGATGCTAGAGATGAGTCAAAAGTAGAAATTGCTCGCTCAATTCGACCAATTTTAGAAGCTCACTTACGTTTTTTATACCCAAGAGACTTCAATGACGGTGTTTGGCTAGGTAATATGATTACGATGATTCGAGATGAGACAGATTCAAGCAGTCACTTCTTCGATACACACAATCAGATAAGCCAAATTACTAAAATTAATGAATTTTCTAAGGCGTTTCATCACGCAGACGGTTTCGATACTAAGATTCAAAGCTTAGATCTACAAACCGTTCAATCATACGCTCAAGAAACGCTACAATTCGTTACTGGTATTTAAAAAATACCTCAAAAAGCTCTGCCTTATCGGTAGAGCTTTTCTTTTATCCAATCAGACCTATGTAAGCGCGTCATAACCCCACATTCTAATCGTCCGGTTCGAGGAATAAGATCAAGTCTCTAACCAAAAAGTGGACTTGAAATGGCGAAACGACGTCAACGGCCTCAGATTATAAATAGTAGGGAAACCCCAGTGCTTATACGTAGGCCAATCAAATCGCGTAAATTGAAAAGGGGCAAATGTGTTTCAAGTTGGCCTAGTTAATGTCCGGAAATGGCACAGAATTACCGCCTTTAGTAACTAAATCTCTACTACGTTCTGCCCCTGATAGTGATAAAATCTCCGCATCAGAATTAACGAGAAACTCTATGTTTATCCATCATGTTAACGGCATCGACTGGCTGGTGATTACAGCTTTTGAAGAACTGAAAACTATAT
>PJEL010002234.1_pt1 | contig 18142 bp, 10 predicted proteins | sample 1853271 | NCBI WGS metagenome assembly PJEL01 (sample SAMN08108733, study PRJNA415343) | Invertebrate metagenome, whole genome shotgun sequencing project. | host: Globobulimina | place: Sweden: Gullmar Fjord | collected 2015-08
AGTACACCTTTTAATAAGATTAATACTGTTACATGAATAGTAAATGCGTGAATATGGTGTACCATAAAATCTGCAGTACCTAACTTAATAGGCATCATAGCAATTTTACCACCAACTTCGACAACATCTCCACCGAAAGCATAACTAGTTGTTGCTAGTGCATTTGGTGCTGTTGTTCCTGGTGCTAATAAATGAATGTTTTGAATCCATTGAGCAAAAATCGGTTGTAACTGAATCGCCTTATCAGAGAACATATCTTGAGGGCGACCTAACGCTCGCATTGTATCATTATGGATATAGAACCCAAATGCGTGACAACCTAAGAAAATACAAACCCAATTTAAGTGAGAGATAATTGAATCACGATGACGTAATACACGATCTAATAAATTGTTGTAATTATTTGCTGGTGTGTAATCACGTACCATAAAAATAGCACCGTGAGCAGCACCACCTACGACACAAAATCCACCAATCCACATGTGGTGCGTGAATAATGATAGTTGTGTTGCATAGTCCGTTGCAATATATGGATACGGTGGCATTGCATACATGTGATGTGCAACAATAATACTTAATGAACCTACCATAGCTAAGTTAATAGCTAATTGCGCATGCCATGATGTTGTTAAAATTTCATATAAGCCTTTGTGACCTTCACCTGTGAAAGGACCTTTATGAGCTTCTAAAATTTCTTTCATACTGTGACCGATACCCCAATTAGTACGGTACATGTGACCTGCAAAAATAAATAAAACAGATAAAGCTAAGTGGTGGTGAGCGATATCGCTTAACCATAAACCACCTGTTACTGGATTTAATCCACCTTTAAATGTTAAGAAGTCAGAGTATTCACCCCAGTGACCACTAAAGAATGGTGCTAAACCTTTACCGAAGCTAGGGTATAGTTGCGCCATTAACTCACGGTTAATTAAAAATTCATGAGGTAATGGAATCTCTTGTGGTGATACACCAGCATCTAATAATTTATTAATAGGTAATGCAATGTGAATCTGATGGCCTGACCATGATAAACATCCTAACCCTAATAAACCAGCTAAATGGTGATTCATCATAGATTCCGCATTTTGGAACCATTCTAATTTTGGAGCTGCTTTATGGTAATGGAACCATCCAGCAAATAGCATTAATGCTGACATCGCTAATCCACCGATAGCAATCCAGTATAATTCTACTTCACTTGTAATTCCTTCTGCTCTCCACATTTGGAACCAACCAGAAGTTGTTTGTACACCTTGGAAATTACCGCCTACATCAGCATTTAAAATCTCTTGACCTACAATTGGCCAAACAACTTGTGAACTTTGTTTGATACCGATTGGATCAGATAACCAAGCAGAATAATTTGAGAAATATGCACCATGGAAATGCATACCACTAATCCATAAGAAAATTGCTGCTAATTGGCCGAAATGCGCACTAAAAATTTTACGTGAAACTTCTTCTAATGAATTAGTTTGACTATCAAAATCGTGTGCGTCAGCATGTAAATTCCAAATCCAAGTAGTTGTTTTTGGACCTTTAGCTAAAGTTCGTGAAAAATGACCCGGTTTAGCCCATTTTTCGAAACTAGTTTCCACAGCGTCTTTTTCTACAAAAATCTGTACGTTTTTTGCACGACGCTCCGTTGAGCTTATTGCCATTGACTTTCTCCTTTTGGGAGACGAAAATCTATGAAACTCTCATAAAAAATAAAAAATAGTTTATAAAAACATATTAAGTAACTATGAGTTTTCAAAATAGTATTATATATTGTTTTTCGAATTATTTACATGTTCCATTTAAAATATTAAAAATTTAATATTTTAAATAGAGTTTTGTGTTACAAATGGTAGTAATGATAAAACACGAGCACGTTTAATTGCTTTTGCAATTTGACGTTGTTGTTGAACAGTTACTCCGGTCGCACGTCGAGGTAAAATTTTTCCTTGTTCTGTGATAAATAATTTTAATAAATCAATATCTTTATAATCAATTTTTTGATTAAGGCCTAAAGGTGATAATTTTTGTTTTTGCGTTATCATAATTTATTTAATCTCTTTGTGAGTAGTAGGTTTATTACAGTGACGACAGTATTTTTTTAATTCAATCCGTTCTGGGTTATTACGACGATTTTTTTGAGTTGTATAACGTGATACACCTGCTGAACGTTTATTTGTGTTTGAACGACATTCTGTACACTCTAATGTGATTAGAATACGTGTACCTTTATTTTTTGCCATAAAGATTTTTAATAAAATTAATTAATTTTAAATAGTGTTTATATTATAATTACACTACCTAAAAAATTTTATCTTATCAAGGTTTTATAAAAACTTTCTTAAGATAAAATTTTTTTACTACAAAAACTTTCAATTTTATAGTGAATATATTAATATTTGATTAAATACAAATATTTCATTAAAAATTCATAGGATTTATAAATAATTATGGCTAATAACAAATCTGCAAAAAAACGTATCCTAATTACTAGACGAAATAAAATTCAAAACCGTTTTTATAAAACTTCTGTTCGAACATTAACAAAAATGTTTTTAAGTAGTCTAGAAATTTATAAGACAGATAAGACTACAGAAAATAAGGAAAAAGCTCAAAAAATTCTAAACTCGATTTATAGCTTAATTGATAAAGGAACAAAACGAAACGTTTTCCACAAAAATACAGCAGCTCGTAGAAAATCAAAATTAACTATGCAATTTAAAGCTGTTTAATGGTTGAAATCTTTAAAATTTAGCTGAACGTTTGGGTAAGAAAATTTGAATAATACTTTTAAATTTTCTTAAACGTTCTCATATCTTTATAAAAACTTAAAAATAATTAGTCTCAAAGATTATGAAACAATCGATGAATTATATAACTGCTCTACCCGATTTTATCGAAATGCAACGAGTTAGTTTTTGTTGGTTTATCGCACAAGGATTAAATGAAGAATTAGCCATGTTCTCGCGAATTCATGATTTTAGTTATAATACAGAGTATGTATTATTTGGGCATGAATATAGTTTGGTGAAACCAATTTATAATATCATTAGGGCAAAGAAATATACAGCAAATTATGCAGCACAGTTAGTTATCCCTCTAGAAATTAGAAATAAAAAATTAAATAGTGTTCGTTACCATAACCAATTTCCGATTATTAATTTACCATTAATGACTACGTCAGCAACTTTTATTATTAATGGTTGTGAGCGTGTTATTGTAAGTCAAATTATTCGTAGTCCCGGTATTTATTTTGAAAAAAATAAAAACCAAAAAAAACGAAAGGTTGTTAAACGTCAAATTTCAAGTGATATTAATAAACTAAAATCTTTTGTACCTTTAGGTGAACCATTTATCTCTGAACAAATTCTATCATTTTTTCCAATAGCGTATAATCAAAGTTTATTTCAATACTCCTTTACAGAATTAAAAAAAAGTGAAAATAAATTTTACTTTTATTTTCTAGACTCTTTTAAAATTTATCATATTATTACAAAAACGGTTCAACCCAAGAAAAAATTTGAACGAATTAAAATTTTTTTACATTGGATTAATGTCAAAAATAAACAGTTTAGTAATACGAGTATTAAAGATTCCGAAGATTTACAAAACTTAATAAAAGATTGGAACCATTTACTTAAATCATTAATTAAGTATGAATTATTAAAACAAAATTCTGATGATAATTTAATCAACATTAATAATAATTGGTTAAAAAATCTTAATCTAGACTCAAACAAAGATTTTACATTACCCCTTTTTAAAACAAGTCAAAATGATCAATCATTATTAATTAATTATTACGATAAAATAACAGATCTCAATTTTATTAATAAATTGTTAATAGTTTTAATTGGTTCTCAAAATAGATTAAAACAAATTAGCTATTTTAAATTTTTAAATAAAACTTTCCAATCAATTGATAAAAAAATTGATAATCTTACTACAACAACTCAAGCCATAAAATTCAAACCCGTTTTTTATTTTTCGTCAACTTTAAAAGAATTATTTAAATACAGACAAAAAAAGAAAAAAACTAAAGATTCTGAACAAGTTCAAATCACTACAAATTCAAATTTTGATTTAAATGCCAAACAAATTCATAATTTAACAGGTGAAAATTTAGAAATAAATTCATTTGAATACAAATATGAAATAGCTGAAAATCAGAATAGATTAAATTATTTAAAATCACGTTCGGAGATTATTCAATATAAAGAATTATATGAAGTTCGAGATACTTATAAACAAAAATATCAAGAAAAAGATTTATATACTGCAATTTTAATTCCTGAGTCAGGTTCGTGGGTTCGTTTTGGTTTTCAGAAGAATACGGAAATTAATAAATATAAATACCCAATTAAAAATCAAGAAGATGAAGTTGTAATTCAATTAGATAAATTTACTCAGAAACCTATTATTCATTTATTGAAAGAAATGGGTTTGACAGACTTCGAGATTTGTCAAAATTTACAACATGCTGATTTCTTTTACTTTAATAAACCTTTAATTACAAACTCCTTAGCATATGAAGAGCCATTGTTACGGTTTAATTTAAAAGCTGATTATTTTAAAAATATATCGGAATTTTCACGGATTTTTGATATTCGTTATTATCGTTTAGGTAAAATTGGGCGTTCCAAAATCAATAATCGATTAAACCTAAAACTTAATAGTCAAATTCAAACAATCACTTATGCAGATATTTTTGCAATCATTGACGCTTTAATTACTTTATCTATTTCAAAAACAATTGGAGATGATATTGATCATTTAAAAAATCGACGAGTTCGTTCCGTTGGAGAACTTTTACAGAATTTATTTAGGATTGGATTCCAGCGCTTATTAAGAAAACTTCGAAGTCAGACTAATAAAATTGGGTCAAGTCAACTTTCAAGTTTTAATATTGTAGGTGCTACAATTCGCGAATTTTTTGGTTCCAGTCAATTATCCCAATACATGGACCAAACGAATCCATTATCTGCTTTAACTCATCGTCGCCGGATTAGTGGATTAGGCCCTGGTGGTTTTGATAGAGATCGTATTAGTTTTGCAGTTCGGGATATTCACCCAAGTCATTACGGACGGATTTGTCCTATTGAAACACCTGAAGGACAAAACGTTGGTTTAATTGCTTCTTTAACAACCTGCGCTCGTGTAAATAAATCAGGGTTTATTGAAACTCCATTTTGGCGTGTAATTAATGGTAAAGTTATTAAAACTGGAAATCCTATTTATTTAACAGCAGATATTGAAGATTTTTATAAAATTGCTCCTGCTGATATAGCGACTAATGAACAAAATTACTTAACTCAAAATTTAATTCCCGTTAGATATAAACAAGATTTTATTACAGTTACTCCATTTGAGGTTGATTTTATCGCTATTTCAACTGTTCAAGTTGTTTCAGTTGCTGCTTCTTTAATTCCATTCTTTGAACATGATGATGCCAACCGAGCTTTAATGGGTTCAAATATGCAACGTCAGTCTGTTCCTTTAATCTTACCACAAAAACCAATCGTTGGGACTGGTCTAGAAAACCAAATTGCAATTGATTCAGGAGCAACTCTTAATGCTCATAAAAGTGGGGTTATTCAATCGGTAACAGCAGATCAAATTGTAATTAAACAAGATGATGGTGTTGATTTTAAATACCCTTTACAAAAATACCAACGTTCTAACCAAGAAACTTGTATAAATCATCGTCCCATTGTTTGGAAAGGTGAGCGTGTTTTATCTGGTCAAATGTTAACTGATGGTCCAGGAATTAATGCTGGTGAACTTGCCTTAGGACAAAATGTTTTAATTGCGTATATGCCTTGGCAAGGTTATAATTTTGAGGATGCAATTTTAATTAATGAACGGTTAGTTTATGAAGATGTCTTTACTTCAATTCATATTGAACGTTATGAAATTGAAATTGATCAAACAGCAGAAGTTTGTGAAAAAACAACTAAAAATATTCCAAATTTAAATTTTTCCGAAACACAACATTTAAATGAAGATGGTATTGTTTCAATTGGGACATTTGTTAGACCTGGAGATATTTTGGTTGGAAAAGTTATTGAAAAAGATGATTCGGAACAATTACCTGAAGCCAAATTATTACGCGCTATTTTTGGCGCCAAGGCTAAAGGTGTTCGTGATACATCATACCGAATGCCTGAAGGTGAGTATGGTCGAGTAATTGAGACTTTAACTTTTAATCGTCGAACAAAATTAGCATATAAATTTGAAAAAATTCAAATTTTTATTGCACAAATTCGTAAAATTCAAGTGGGTGATAAAATAGCCGGTCGACATGGTAATAAAGGAATTATTTCACGAATATTACCGCGTCAAGATATGCCATTTTTAGCAGATGGAACTCCTATTGATATTATTTTAAATCCTTTAGGTGTACCTTCCCGAATGAATGTTGGTCAATTATATGAATGTCTATTAGGATTAGCTGGTCATAAATTAGATCGAAGATTTAAGATATTACCATTTGATGAAATGTATGGACCAGAAGTTTCGCGAATTTTAATAAATAAAAAATTACGTCAAGCTTCTATTGAAAAAGATGAAGCTTGGCTTTTTAATCCTTACTCACCCGGAAAAATGGTTTTAATTGATGGTCGAACTGGAAAAGAGTTTGAAAATCCAATTACCGTAGGAAATGGGTATATGCTTAAATTAATTCATTTAGTTGATGATAAAATGCATGCGCGAGCAACAGGTCCTTATTCTTTAGTTACGCAACAACCTTTAGGTGGTAAAGCTCAACATGGTGGACAACGATTTGGGGAAATGGAAGTTTGGGCGTTAGAAGGTTTTGGCGCAGCATTTACGTTAAAAGAATTATTGACGATTAAATCCGATGATATGGAAGGTCGTAATGAAACTTTAAATGCAATTGTTAAAGGACAACCAATTCCAACTTCGGGAATTCCTGAATCTTTTAAAGTTCTATTACAAGAGTTACGTTCTATTGGATTAGATATGAGTACATACCGAATTGAGCAATTTAATACAAGTCAAACATATGAAACGGAAGTAAATCTAATTGAAAAATATGATCCGTTGACAAAAACGTTTCCTCCTACATCAAACATAAATAGTATAGCTTTCTAATTACGTTTCCTTTAAAACTATGGTACGAACTGAAAAAGAATTTGATTATATAAAAATTAAGCTAGCCTCACCTGTTCGCATTTTACAATGGTCTCATCGTCGATTGCCAAACGGACAGTTTATTGGCGAAGTACAAAAATCTGAGACAATTAATTACCGTACATTTAAACCTGAAATGGATGGTTTATTTTGTGAACGAATTTTTGGACCAAGTAAAAGTCTAGAGTGTGCTTGTGGTAAATACAAACGTGTTCGATATGACGGGTTAATTTGTGAACGCTGTGGTGTTGAATTAACTGAATCAAGGGTTAGACGGCATCGCATGGGACATATTAATTTAATTTATCCAGTTACTCATGTTTGGTATACAAATAGTCGTCCAAATTATATGGCGCTTTTGTTAGAAGTTGAGCAATGTGAAAAACGAGTTGATACTGGATTGTTATATTATTTACCAGATTTATTTACATTGATTAACACAAATTTAGAATTTTCAAAAAATCCAGCAATTAAAGATTTGTTAGATGAAATTATAAAACAAAAAAGTTTAGTAACTTGGTTACCAAATGACCCAAGTTTTAAAGAAAATTCTCAAAAATTAAAACGTGACATTTTATATACGAAAATTACGCGTAATCGCTATGAAATAGATCGTTTATCAGCCGACTCTAAGTTAAAGCTTGCAAAGATAAGTAAAAAATTAAAACGTTTAATTGAAATGTTACGAAAAGATACATCTTCAAAACGTTTATTATCACAAACATTTCAACAGGAATATCAAAAAAAATTTGCAATTAAGTCGGGGAAAGTAAATTTACGTGATAACCGAATTAAAAGAATAAAACTTGCTTCCCTAGCTTATTTTATTGCTGAAGATGAAATTTCTTTTTATGGACTTCATTGGGATTTACAACAATATCGGAGAAGTCGAGAGCTTGGTTTTACTGGTTATCCATTAAAACCTTATCCGAAACCAAATCCTCAAAATCGTCGTCGAAATACACCAAAATATTTACTTCGTACAACACCGAATTATTTAATTGGTGCTGTTTTAATTAAAAAAGAATTAGAAAAACTTAATATTAACCACGAGATTTCAAAGACTCGTCGATTTATTACGATTTGTAGTAAGGTTTTACACAAAGATCAACCGATTTATAATGGATCAAAGTGGTTCCGTAAATGGGAATATCAACGAATTTATAAATTACGTGATCAATCGATTAAACGAATTCGTATCTTAGAAAATTTACAAGCAACTGGGTCAAACCCTGCTTGGATGGTAATTACAATTTTACCTGTTATTCCACCAGCGTTACGTCCAATGATTCAATTAGAAGGTGGACGATTTGCGACATCTGATTTAAATGAATTATATCGTCGAATTATTACACGTAATAATCGTCTTCTTCGACTTTTAGAGATTGATGCACCTCAGTTAATTATTCGAAATGAAAAACGAATGTTACAAGAAGCTGTGGATACTTTAATTGATAATGGTAAACGAGGTAAAATTGCGTTAAGTGCAAATAATCGTCCTCTAAAATCCCTATCCGATATTATTAAAGGTAAACATGGTCGTTTCCGACAAAACCTATTAGGTAAAAGGGTTGATTATTCTGGTCGTTCTGTAATTGTTGTGGGTCCAAGTTTAAAATTAAATCAATGTGGTTTACCTTATGAAATGGCTGTTGAATTATTTCAACCATTTATTATTCGCGAATTAATTAATCAAGGTTTGGCGAGTAATATGAAAGTTGCAAAAAATTTAATCCAACAAAATGAATCAGCAATTGATCCAGTATTAGAAAAAGTATTAGCTAGTCACCCTATTTTCTTAAATCGAGCGCCGACATTACACCGATTAGGAATTCAAGCATTTGAGCCTATTTTAGTTCAAGGTCGTGCTATTAAACTTCACCCATTAGTTTGTTCTGCGTTTAATGCTGATTTTGATGGTGACCAAATGGCTGTTCATGTTCCATTATCATTAGAATCTCAAGCTGAATGTTACATGTTAATGTTAGCTCCATATAATTTCTTATCACCGGCAAATGGCGAACCTATTATTATGCCAAGTCAAGATATGGTTTTAGGGTGTTATTATTTAACAGTAAATAATATTAAAGGTTTATTAGGTTCAAACCATTATTTTGCAAATCTAGATGATGTTGTTTTAGCATATTATCAAGATCAAATTGAATTACATACGTCAATTTGGGTTCGTTATAATGGGCTTGGAATTGAATCAGGAAATTTAATTAAAAAAACGAAATTAAATGATGGTACAACAATCGAATATTATGAAAATGTTCAAATTCGAATCGATAGTTTAGGTCAACCTTTAGTTCAATATATACAAACAACAACTGGAAGAGTAATTTTTAATTATACAATCCAGAAAACCTTAAAGTTAGTTGCATAAATGATATAACGCTAAAAATAAATGTTTTATGAAAAACTATATCTATCAAAATGATCTTATTAGTAAAAAACAATTAAAGCAATTACTTGCTTGGAGTTTTACTGAATATAATTCAATGCAAGCATGTTCATTAGCTGATGAATTAAAATATTTAGGGTTTAAATATGCTAGCCAAGCAGGAATTTCTATTAGTATTGAAGATTTAAGAGTACCTTTTGTTAAGAATCAAATGCTCTCAAATGCTCATCAAGAAATTTTAAATGCTGAAAAAATATGTTTAAAAGGAAAAATTACAGACGTTGAAAAATTCCAAAAAATTATTGATACCTGGAGTGTCACAAGTGAATCATTAAAAGACGAAGTTGTTTCATATTTTAAAAATTATGATCCTTTAAATTCCGTTTATATTATGGCTTTTTCAGGCGCTCGTGGTAATTTATCACAAGTTAGACAATTAGTTGGTATGCGAGGTTTAATGTCTGACCCAAGTGGAGAAATTCTTCAATTACCTATTAAGAAAAATTTCCGCGAGGGTTTAACTATTACTGATTATTTAATGTCAGGGTATGGCGCTCGAAAAGGGATTGTTGATACAGCATTAAAAACAGCAAATTCTGGCTATTTAACTCGACGTTTAATTGACGTTGCACAAGATATTATTATTCGTGAACGTGATTGTGGAACTCCACACTCATGTCTTGTTGACGATTACCAAACTAATGGGCAAGTTTTGGGTCGTTTACTTAGTAAACCTGTGTACCATCCTATTACAAATGAATTAATTGCGTCGAAAGACACTCAACTTACGCCACAATTAATTGAAACTTTTACACAATGTCAAATTCAGACATTTTATATTCGATCACCATTAACGTGTAGTTTATATCGATCAATTTGTCAAAAATGTTATGGTTGGGATCTTGCAAACGAAAATCTGGTAGATATCGGTGAAGCTGTAGGTATTATTGCAGGTCAATCGATTGGTGAACCTGGTACTCAACTAACAATGCGAACATTTCACACTGGGGGTATTTTTACATCAGAAGCCCGACAACAAATTGTTAGTTCTGTAAGTGGTGTAATGAAATTTTCAAAACTTTTAAAAACATTAATATTACGAACAAATCGGGGTGAAGATGTTTTACTAACGAAAAATTCAGGATCATTAGTTATTATTCCTGAAACACCGAACCATGATTTAGTTCAGTTAGAAGTTTTACCTAATACAATTTTATTTGCAAAAAATAATCAGTATATTAAACAAGGTATGATTCTTGGAGAATTGTCAAATACTGGTAAACAAACCCGTACTGAAATTAAACCTGTTTTAAGTACTTCTTCTGGCGAAGTTTTTATTCCTAGGCTAAAAACTAAAGCAAATTTTGTGAATAAAAATAAACTTTTATGGATTCTTTCAGGTCAGGTGTATCAAGCCCCGATTAATTCATTCTTAAATTTTTATACTGATCATAAAATTAATAAGGATAGTTTTATTTTTCGAACAAAAATAATTAATCAATATTCTGGAAGTGTAAAACTTGTAAATCATAAACCCAATTTATTTGAACGTTTGTTACAAATTAATACTAATCAGTATACTTTACAGAATTCTAGTATTCGAAAAATTAGTTTTACTAATCCAAGTGTGCAATATATTTTAGATTGCCCAGATGCAAACTATTCAATAAATTTAATAAATAAGAATTCTAAATTACAATTCAATTCACTATCATCCCACTATTTTGGTAGTTTACTTTCAAATGATTATCAAACCCAAATTGGTGGTATTCCATATTATGATCAACGTGCTACTCAAAAATCAATTTCAAGTTCAAGAAACATTTCTTACTATAAGAGGTTAAATAATGAATTTAAGGAATCTGAATGGGATGAACTTATCTTCAATTCAACTCAACTTAATAAAGTACCTCTACAACTTATTGCACGTTCACTAATTTGGTTACCTGAAGAAACGTATAAGTTAAATTGTGATAAAAATATGCTGCTAGTAGAACATGGTAGTTTTATTTGTGATAATTTTGAAATAATACCAGGTCTTTTTTCAAAAAAATCGGGCATCGTCATCATTAATTATAAAAATAATATAGTTTCTGAAATTTCTATTAAGTCAGGTTTAGTTTATCAAGGGAAAAATTTTAAAAGTTTTGCTAATAAAGTCTTTTATCCTGGTGAGGTTATTTTTGAAAATATTAAGATTGATCAACCATCATTATGTCAACATCTTATTGGTAAAGTCACAGATCAACTATTAATTCGTCCTCTAAATATTTATGAAATACCAAAAGCACGATCTGTTGACAAACTATTAAAATCTAATTCAGGTCTTGAATCCATTCTAGGTTTGAGAATTAGTACACAATATTTATATAAGTCAAATCAAAAAATCAGAAGTTCAAAGTCTATAACTTTAATTTCAAACGTTTTAGATTTAAATCAAAAGACTTCCAATGAAAATAATATCAATACGCAAATTGAAATTAATAACAAGAAAAAAACTTTAAAAGTTTTACGTGTTGAAAACATTCATTTACCAAATTATCTACCAGCATATTTAAAATATACAGCTATTCAATCATGTCTTTTAGTGGAGCCAACTCAATTTATTGACGCTTATACAACTTTAGGTTATTTTGAAAATATTGCTGAACAATCATTAGAAATTGTTAAGTTAAAATCAAAATATAATACTAGTCGACAAGTTCTATTAATTTCAAATGATGATTGTTTAACAATTCCGAAGTCACAAATTCCTGATAAATCTGTTAACGATTTAGTACTTCGAAATATTAATATTAATCAAATTGGTAAAATTATTATTGATAATGGTTCAGTTTTAACAATCCAAAAAGGACGTCCATATTTTTTCCCTAATTGTCAGGTACAAGATTCGGTGAATGAAAAACCAATCTCATATAAAATTTTATCTGAAAAACAGCTACCATTTTCTAATAGTGTTTCAACAAAACGTAATATTGCATTAAATTATTATGATATTACAAAAAAGGTTTTAACTAAAAAGTTAGATTCAACAATAACAACTTCATTTGAAAAAGGGTTAAAACTTGAATTACCAAAAATGTTTATAAAGAAAAATGGTAATTTGTATAGTTCACCAATTCCTATTTTTGTTCAAAACTTTTCTGTTACTTCGTCAGATATTCATAAATCAGAAATCTCGGATATTATAACTCAAAAAGAAACATCATGGATTAAAAAACGACGCACTCACTATTCAGTTTTATTTAAAAATTCAGATTTAATTTCAAATAAAATTAAAAATAATGATGAGACAAATTTAATACGTGTTCAATTTTTTGGTTACCCATTTTCAAAATCAATAGGAATTCATTCAATTACTGAAGATTACTTTGAACAAGAAGTAAACAGTGTTTTTTGTAAAAATGGAGAATTTGTTGCCGATGGTCAAACGTTAGGTTTATTAAATTTTGAGAAGGAAATTACAGGAGATATTGTCCAGGGTCTACCACGAATTGAAGAATTATTAGAAGCAAGAAAAAAACGTCAGATTAGTAAAAATATATCTACTAACCAAAAACGAGGACTTTTAATTCGTAAAACAAGTTTGGATGCTAATTTTGAATTTAGAAAATTAGGAACTACAATTAAAGAAACAGAAAAAATCAATCCTCATAATTTATTAAAAGTTTATTTCAATTATTATGGTTTGATTAAAAATTTCTTTTGTGATAGAACTCAAAATGTAACTTCTTATAGATTAACAAATAATTATGAAGCAAGTTATCGTAGCTTTAAAAAAGTGCAGTCATTAGTTTTAAATTCAGTTCAATCAGTTTATGATTCACAAGGTGTGTCAATTGCTGATAAACATTTAGAAGTTATTATTAAACAGATGACAACAAAAGTATTAATTACTCATGAGGGTGATACACCATTATTACCTCGAGAAGTTGTTGATTTATATCATATTCAATATATTAATGGTATTGTTTCACAAAACAATAAACAAACAGCTTTTTATGTTCCTTTATTATTAGGTATTACTAAAGCAGCATTAAATAATCCTAGTTTTATTTCGGCAGCAAGTTTTCAAGAAACTACAAGAGTGTTAACAAAAGCTGCGATTGAAGGTCGTGTTGATTGGCTACGAGGTTTAAAAGAAAATATTATTATTGGTCACCTGATTCCAGCAGGAACTGGTTCCCAAAATTATCAGGATTGTTTTAAAAAAAATACTCTATCAACTGCACAAGTTTCATCCAAAATATTAGCATTTGATAAAATTTAAAAATAAAACCTAGACGCTTTGATTTATATTTTGGTAATGTAAATAGTAGATATTTACTTATTATAGGAGTTAATAAATTTTATGGCTGATGTTACTTTAGCCCAATTATTAGATGCGGGTGTTCATTTTGGACATAAAGCGTACCGTTGGAATCCAAAAATGTTTCCTTATATTTATACAGAACGAAATAACATTCATATTTTAGATTTAGTTCAATCAGCTCAATTGTTGAAAGAAGCTAATTCTTATGTTAAATCTGAAGCTGCAAAAGATAAGGTCTTTTTATTTATTGGAACAAAACGTCAAGCAAGTAGCTTAATTGCTCAAGAAGCAAAACGTTGTAATTCATATTATGTAAACCACCGTTGGTTAGGCGGAATGTTGACAAACTGGGTTACATTAAAAAGTCGGATCGAACGTTTAAAAAGTCTTGAAAAAGAAGAAGCTGATCAAGTATTCGACTTATTACCAAAAAAAGAAGCGTCTTTACGTCGTAAAGAGTTGGAAAAATTACGTAAACATTTAAATGGTCTTAAAGATATGCCACGTTTACCTGACGTAGCTATTATTGTTGACCAGAAACGTGAAATGACAGCAATTCAAGAATGTCGTAAATTAGGAATTCCGATTATTTCTATTTTAGATACAAATTGTGATCCTGATTTGGTTGATATTCCAATTCCGGGTAATGATGATGCTGTACGCTCTATCAAATTGATTCTAAACTCTTTAGCAGATAGTATTAATACTGGAAACCCAGCCGTTAATTAAGTTTTCAATTTTTCATTCATTTGTTTCTTAAATGAATGAAAAATCATATTAATTTTTTTCTATCTAGCGTACTTGTAATTTTATTAAATTATAGTATAATTAATAGTGTAAGTGGTAAACTCGCGGAGTAGAGCAGTCTGGTAGCTCGTTGGGCTCATAACCCGAAGGTCGGCGGTTCAAATCCGTCCTCCGCTAGAAAATTTATAAATTAACGTAAAAAAAATCATTTTTTTATTAAAATATTATATTGAACGTTAAATATTAATAAGGTTTTACTTATGACATTAAATTTACAAACACCGTTTCCAACTTTTGGTGGAAGTACTGGTGGTTGGTTACGGTCAGCAGAAGTTGAAGAAAAGTACGCTATCACTTGGACAAGTAAAAAAGAGCAAATTTTTGAAATGCCTACAGGTGGTGCTGCTATTATGCGCAATGGTGAAAATCTATTGTATTTAGCACGTAAAGAGCAATGTTTAGCCTTAGGTGCTCAATTAAAAACTTTCAAAGTTAATGACTATAAAATTTATAGAATTTTCCCTAGTGGCGAAGTTCAATATTTACATCCTAAAGATGGTGTTGCTCCTGAGAAAGTAAATCCAGGTAGAACGTCTGTAAATCGTCGTGATTTTTCAATTGGTAAAAATCCTAATCCGGCTTCAATTAAATTTAGTGGAACAACTACTTACGAAAGTTAATTTATATTTAAGATTAGTTATTATACTAATCTTTTGGCGAGATGGCAGAGTTGGTCGATTGCGTCTGATTTGAAATCAGATGAGTCTTTACGGATTCCGTGGGTTCGAATCCCACTCTCGCCTTTTAATAGTTCTACCCCATAATGTGCTTAACTGTGTTTTATTCTTTATAATAATTTCTTATGGGTAAAGTTTACGATTGGTTTGAGGAACGTTTAGAAGTGCAAGCAATTGCAGATGATATTTCAAGTAAATATGTTCCCCCTCATGTTAATATCTTTTACTGTTTTGGTGGTATTGTATTTACATGTTTTTTAGTTCAAGTAGCAACTGGTTTTGCTATGACTTTCTATTACCGTCCAAGTGTTGTTGATGCATTTGCATCTGTAGAATACATTATGACAAGTGTTAACTTTGGTTGGTTAATTCGATCAGTACACCGTTGGTCTGCTAGTATGATGGTTATGATGATGGTTTTACACGTTTTCCGTGTTTATTTAACTGGTGGTTTTAAAAAACCACGTGAGTTAACATGGGTAACTGGTGTTATTTTAGCTGTTGTTACAGTTTCATTTGGTGTAACTGGTTATTCTTTACCATGGGATCAAGTAGGTTTCTGGGCATGTAAAATTGTAACAGGTGTTCCTGCTGCAGTTCCAATTGTTGGTGAACCTTTAGTATTAGTTTTACGTGGTGGTGAAAGTGTAGGTCAAAGTACTTTAACACGTTTCTATAGTGCTCATACATTTGTTTTACCATTAGCAGCAGCTGTATTAATGTTAACACACTTCTTAATGATCCGAAAACAAGGTATTTCAGGACCACTTTAATTTCAAAATAAAGAAATTAAGCTCTATATTAATATTTTAACAAGGAATAGTCATGTCAGTAATCAAAAAACCCGATCTATCAGATCCGAAATTACGTGCAAAATTAGCTAAAGGTATGGGTCACAATTATTATGGTGAGCCAGCATGGCCTAATGATTTATTATATGTTTTCCCCGTATGTATCTTAGGTACATTTGCTTGTTGTATTGGATTAGGTGTAATGGCTCCAACACAATTAGGTGAACCTGCTGATCCATTTAATACTCCATTAGAAATTTTACCAGAATGGTATTTCTTCCCGACCTTTAATTTATTACGTGTTTTACCAAATAAATTATTAGGTGTATTAGCTATGGCTGCTGTACCAGCAGGATTAATTACAGTACCATTTATTGAAAATGTAAATAAGTTCCAAAACCCATTCCGTCGTCCAATTGCTAGTTTAGTCTTTATTACAGGCTTCTTATTTGCAGTATGGTTTGGTATTGGTGCATGTTTACCAATTGATAAAGCAGTATCGTTAGGTTTCTGGTAAACCATTAATTACCGAAAACCATTAACTTTTCATCATTAATTTAAAAATTAATGATGAAAACAATTTTTTTTAATTATTCTAAAAACAATTTAAAAATTTCAATTATTTCAATTTTTTTCTTACCTTAAGTATAATGAAAACTAAAAATTAATCTCAGATTTTAGATCTATGAGTATTGATGAAGATTTAGATAAATTACTTGAAACTCTTCCATATTTTCTTAGTAATCATATAAATAATCATATTTATAAAGATAAGCTTATTGAAGTGGTTATGGATTTAGGTCGCCGACCTGAAGGTAGATTTAGTACAGGGCCTGAATATTTGTCATCAAAAATTATTTCTTGGCAAGATTTGGAATATACAACAAAACGGATTAGTAAGTTCAGTAATGAAAACAGAGCTGGAATTGAACGTACTTTACATCGGATTAGTTGTATACGAAATCGACAGTTTTTGATTACTGGTCTAACATGCCGTATTGGGCGAGCTATTTTTGGGACAATTTCTTTAGCCCGTGATTTACTTGAATCTGGTCAGTCTATTTTAATATTGGGAAAACCAGGAGTAGGAAAAACAACTATTATTCGAGAAATAGCACGAGTTCTTTCAGATGAAATGGAAAAAAGAGTTGTTATTGTTGATACCTCAAATGAAATTGCTGGTGATAGTGATATACCACATCCAGGTATTGGTCGCGCTCGTCGCATGCAAGTTTCCCAAACAGATCTCCAACATCAAGTTATGATTGAAGCTGTTGAAAATCATATGCCACAAGTAATTATTATTGATGAAATTGGAACTGAGTTAGAAGCCTTAGCTGCTCGAACAATTGCGGAAAAAGGAGTTCAGCTTGTTGGAACAACACATGGTAACTGTTTAGAAAATGTTATTAAAAATCCACCTTTAACAGATTTAATTGGTGGTATACAGTATGTTACGTTAAGTGATGAGGAAGCAAAACGCCGAAAAACTCAAAAAAGTATATTAGAACGTAAAGGATATCCAGCTTTCCAAATTGCCATTGAAATTAATGATCAAAATTGTTGGGTAATTCATGAAAATGTACAAGAGTCTATTGATTTATTACTAAGGGGACATTTTAGTATTAATCAAACACGAAAATTTGTGCAAAATGAAAAAACATATATTAAATATAAACCTTTACAAATTAACTCAGGATTTAATAATTATACTAATCTTCCAAATACAACAGTTATCACTCAAAAAAGTTGGTCTTCGATAAATTGCCAAAGTCATTTTTCAAATACATCAACTCAGCAAAAAAGAATGATTATTTATTCGTACTCGCTTTCTTGCAATTTACTTAAAGAAATAATTTCAAAATTAAAATTGAATATTACTTTAACAAAAGAGATTAAAAAAGCCAGCCTAATTATTGGTTTAAAAAAACATTTACAACAAAATCACAGACTTCAACATTTAGCAAAACAAAAAAACATACCAATTTATGGTGTA
>PJEL010002235.1_pt1 | contig 18133 bp, 17 predicted proteins | sample 1853271 | NCBI WGS metagenome assembly PJEL01 (sample SAMN08108733, study PRJNA415343) | Invertebrate metagenome, whole genome shotgun sequencing project. | host: Globobulimina | place: Sweden: Gullmar Fjord | collected 2015-08
TGCTGCCGAACTTTACGGCCGTGGAGTGAATGCCATCGATAATGGATTACTACGATAGGCCCGATATGGGCATAATGACTATGAGCTCGTGCCGGGCCACATGAGGTACCACCTCGCGGTCCTTTCGACGAATCCGCCCCCAACTCGGGGTCAACCTTGTTGCTGAAACTCGGAGTCCGGCTCGCGTCTCGCAAGCTCGACTCTCGCGTTCGGATTCGGACAGCTCGATTGCTCGCGGACTCGAATCTCGCGTTCATACCCAGAGCGCGATGGAATCTGAGACACGTTTGAGTATATAGCGCCCTCTTGGAGCGCGGATCTCCAGGTCCGCCCAGAGCCGAAGGCGATCCCCGATACGAACTCTGAAATCCACGGGCCGGTGGACAGCACCTTGAGCCGTCGCCACGATGTCACATCGACTGAGCGAAGCGAACGGAGAGATCCCCCAATGAGCTTCTACTCGAACAGGGATGGTGAACCCTACGATTCACCTGGGCCCTTTGCGCCCATGCCTTGGCGCGCGCTGGACGGGTGTGCCGGGTTTCATCATTCTGCGGATAGCAGCGCGATGGGTTCTTGCCGACGCGTTGGGGCCGCTGAATGTGACACCGGGCTCCCTTCGGGAAGCGCGCTGAACAAGGCGAGCGCCGTGCCGAATAACAGAACACTTAGCGCTTCACAAGACGAGCGCCGTGCCGAACAACGACAGACCCCCGCCCCTCCAACCAGAAGCGCCCCGCTGACTAACGGCGAACTCCCGCCCCTCCAACCAGGAGCGCCGTGCCGAAAAACAGCAGACCGCCGCGCTTCCAACCACGAGCACCCTACCGAAACACAGCAAATTCCCCGCCCTCCCAACCACAAACGCCCCGCTGAAAACAGGATCCGACCGAAACAGGCTTGTTATTTTCTCTACTTTGTGAAAAAATTCTCATGAACCGAGAGGTGACCAATGGATTATTCATCGAAATCTTCCTCAAAGAGAGAAGAAGCGTTTCGTCTTGCTCAGGAATCTTCGCAGTTGTGTATTGATTTTCTGCGGGATCTTGTCAGTCTTCCTTCGCCGAGCAGGGCTGAGAGACTCGTCTGCGAACGTGTGCAAAGGGAGATGGAGACGCTCGGATACTCCGATGTGCATATCGACAAGATGGGGAATGTGCTGGGGCGATTTGGTAGCGGGAAGCGGGTGCTCGCTTACGATGCTCATGTTGATACGGTCGGCATCTCAAATCCAAGGCGATGGAAATGTGATCCGTTTCGCGGCGTCATCAGTGATGGAATTCTCTTCGGACGCGGGGCCTCCGATCAAAAAGGAGGGCTTGCAGCCGTTGTCCATGGGATTGCGATCGCGGCTCGCCTCGGTATTCCAGACGACTTGACTGTTTGGGTAACGGCGACGGTCAATGGAGAAGATTGTGTTGGTTTGGCCTGGCAGTATCTGCTTCGAGAAACGCATCTTCGACCTGATGCGGTTGTGGTCGCGATGCCATCTCATCTTGGTGTCTGTCGCGGTCAACGTGGACGCACCGAACTGAGGGTGAAAACGAGTGGTGAGTCGACCCACGGTTCACAACCCGATCGTGGCCGTAACGCGATTTATGCAGCCGTTCCCGTTGTCCAGGGTTTGGCACGCTTGCACGACGAACTTGATATCAGCCACGAGATGCTAGGCCGGGGTTCGCTCGCTGTTACCGATTTTTCTTCACGTTCTCCATCAATGACTGCGATTCCTGATGAAGCGACGATTCATATCGATCGCCGTTTGACGATTGGTGAGTCGAGTCAGTATGCCCTTGAGCAGGTCGAGGGTCTCCCTGAAGTTCAGGAATGTGATGCGACAGTCGAAATGCTGGAGTACGAGCAGCCGTCATGGCGGGGATTGTGTTATCCGACCGAGAAGGTTTTTCCGGCGTGGGTCACGACTGCGGACGACCCGTGTACCGTCGCGGCAATGGAGACCGCACGTCGGGTACTCGGCCGGGAGCCGCGCATTCATCGCTCGACCTCGTCATCGACAGGGTGTACGACGGCAGGGCTTTTTGGCATTCCGACGATCGGATTTGGCCCGGCAGATGAAATCCACGCTCACACTGTTGACGATCAAATTGCTCTTGCACAACTTGAACCCGCGATGGTTTTTTATGCGCTGTTTCCCGAAGACTACGTGGTTGCAATCGCAGATTCGATCAACAAGAGCTGAAGATCGGCGACCCGGTCGATAGGATCGTTAGGAAGTTCGAGTTTTCCTGCAGCGTCGCGACTGGGAAGGGCAATCCGTTCAAATCCGAGGGCCGCCGCCTCGCGCACGCGATCCGCACTGCGGCTCACAGCTCGCACCTCGCCCAGCAGGCCAATTTCGCCGAAAATTGCGGTGTTGGCGGGGAAGGCACGGTCGATCGCACTCGACAAGAGCGCGCCGGCGATCGCGAGGTCTAGCGCAGGTTCCCGAATCGAGAGGCCGCCAACCAGGTTGACGAAGACATCCCGATCGGAGAAACGCAGGCGTGTATTGCGTTCAATAACAGCCAGTAGCAGGGCGAGTCTTGAGCCGTCGATGCCGTGCGCGACTCTGCGTGGAGTGCCAAGGGTCGAAGGAGCAACGAGGGCCTGAACTTCAACAAGAATAGGTGAACTTCCTTCAAGGGCGACGGCGACAACTGAACCCGGAGATCCGCTCTGCCGGTCTTCGAGCAGCCATGCCGAAGGGTTCTGCACACCTTCGAGTCCTTTCCCGGTCATTGAATACAAGGCGATCTCCGCGACGGTTCCGAAGCGATTCTTGCCGGCTCTGAGGATACGCAAGTCGTGGCCGGGTTCACCTTCGAGCGAGAGCACCACGTCCACGAGATGTTCAAGTAGTTTCGGGCCTGCGATCATGCCTTCTTTGTTGACATGGCCGACGAGAACGACCGGAATGCCTCGAGTCTTTGCGAGGTGTTGGAAGCGGTTTGCCACCTGGCGCACCTGGCTGACTGAGCCCGCAATACCGTCGATATTGTCGACAACCATCGTTTGTACGGAATCGACGACAACAAGTCCAGGCTCGATGCCTTCGAGATACGAGATGACACGGTCGCACGATGTTTCCGGGAGCAGGATGAGATTGTCAGAGAGGCTTGAAGTTCGGGTCGCGCGCATCGCGACCTGCTGGGCCGATTCTTCGCCGGTAATGTAGATTGCCGAGAAGTCTGGCGATGCCATTGCAGCGGCAACTTGTAGAAACAAGGTTGATTTTCCTACACCGGGCTCGCCAGAAAGCAGAATGAGTGAACCGCTGACGAGTCCGCCACCGAGCACCCGATCGAGACCCTGTATGCCGGTCTCGATACGCTCTGTCGATGCGTTCGCTGCCTCGGTGACTGCGACAGGATTTGCATTTCTGGGGGCAATAGTTGTGGCTTTGCTGCGTTTCTTCTGGACGGGTTCTTCGACAAAACAATTCCACTCGTGACACCCAGGACACTGGCCGAGCCATTTCCCCGACTCGTGACCACAGCTCGTGCAGAAGAAAGTAATTTCGCTCAAAACGGATCATTACTGTCGTCGTAGTTGGTTTCGATATTCTCGAATCGGGTGAATTCATTCTGAAACACCAATTCGATATCTCCAATAGGCCCGTTGCGTTGTTTAGCGATGATCAACTCAGCAAGACGCGGGTCTTCGACGTCCCGGTCGTATACCGAGGCGCGCATGATGAACATGACAACGTCGGCGTCTTGTTCAATCGAACCGGATTCGCGGAGATCGGAGAGTTGCGGGCGGTGATCGCCGCCACGCCGATCCGGTTGGCGAGAAAGCTGTGAGAGTACCAACATCGGCACGTCAAGGTCCTTCGCAATGCCTTTCAGACCGCGGGAAATGGCAGAAACCTCTTCGTTGCGCGACGAAAACCTTCCGCCGCCTGACATCAACTGCATATAATCGACCATTATGAGATCGACTCCGCTTTCCTGTTTGAGACGGCGCGCTTTTGCCGAGAGTTCGAGCACGGTGATACCGGGTGTGTCGTCGATCCAGATATCAACATCTTGCAGGCATTGCGCAGCCAAAGTCAGCTTCGGCCAATCTGATTTGGAGAGGTAACCGGTTCTGAGTCGGCCCTGATCGACCCGCGCCTCGGAGGCGAGCATGCGTCGAATCAACTGTTCCGAAGACATCTCGAGAGAAAAAATTGCGACCTTCTTTTTACTTTTGAGGGCAGCATTGCAGCAGATGTTGACTGCTAATGAGGTTTTGCCCATCGACGGACGGGCCGCCAGGATGATGAGATCTGTGCGTTGAAGACCAGCGGTCATCTGATTAAGTCTCGAAAAACCGGTGTCAATGCCAGTCAGCGTCGAACGCGATTTTCCGGCAGCTTTGAGGTTTTCAATTTCGGTAACTGTCAGCTTGTTGATTTTGACGAGCCCACCGGAAAGCGTATCTTCAGCAATCTTGAAGACGTCGCGCTGGGCTAATTCAACGGCCTCATCGGCTTCGCCTCGATCGGATGAGCAGGTTGTGAGAATCTTTTGAGCAGCAGCAATCAATCGGCGCTTGATCGATTTGTCGTGCACGATGCCGGCATAGTGTACGACGTTGGCAACATCTGGAACGGCGTCGGTTAAGGTGCCGAGATAACTCGCACCGCCAACCCGGGCCAATTGTCCCTCTTCGCGTAGATAATCGGTCACGGTGACGATATCGGCGGCTTCACCACGCTCCTGGAGTGCGATGCAGGCGCCATAGATGATGCGATGACTCTCGAGATAGAATTCTTCGGCCGTGATCTTTTCGAGAACATGGAGAAGAGCAGAAGGATCCTCAAGAATCGCGCCAAGAACCGAGCGTTCGGCTTCCCCGTCATGAGGTAGAGTCTGGGTTGGAATAGGAGGTGGTTGGAGTGTGCTCATAGATCGAACATCATACCCCATGCTGACCTTCTTCTGGAACTGATGACATTATCGAGGTTGTTGCGCTGCACTACGATCTGTGTACCGGCCAAGAGCGTCAGTATTGTCGAACCGCCAAGACGCAAAGACCGCGGAGATTTTCGTAACATATTGAACAGACGATCTTTGCGGGCTTCGCGTCTTGGCGGTTCGTTTTCCGGATTCGATGCTTCAGTGGCTCGTCGCCACTGTTGGGACCTGAGATTCAGGCGTATTGTGTTTCCCAGTGCGTTACATCTCATTAGATTAGAACATTTTTCTCGCAGCGCAACAGCTTCCGATCAATCGTCGTCGTTGGTTTGAGCTGCCTTTTTGGCTAAAGCGGTGGCTTTTTTGATTTTAGATTTCGAGAATACTCCAGCAAGGCCTTCGCCTTCAGGATCGATCGTTTCCGGCCACAACTGGGGTGATTCGAGAAATTGGCGGCCGATGTGCAGACAGGCTGCGAGGGGTGAGTTGTCTTGACCGGACAAGAGCGTGCGAAAGGCTTCTGGAAAATCGGCGACGCTGGCCAATTCGGCGCCGAGCCGGATTGGAAGTTCCTTCAACAGAGTCAGACGTAGCCTGAGATGGGGAACCTGGAGGGTGGATAAGACCCACAGCACCAGATCACACGGTACCGTCATCAAGTGGGCTGCAAGAATGGCTGTTTGGGGATCAACCCCAAAGGCTTGTCCGGCGGCTGCGCTGGTTTTTGCCCAAAGTCGAGCCTCGTCCCGGGTCAATTGATCGAGACGGCCAACGTGCGGACGCCGCCAGTTCTCGCCGGTGACCATCTCTTGCCACAAACCGAGGCGCTCTCCACATTCTTCAAGCGCATCAAATCTGAGGGTTCCTTCGATTGCGGATGAGCGAACAGACGAGCAAAGCACGAGCTGATTCCAGACCGCGTGCGGCGAGCCGGTCAGAGGAACTTTCTGAGCGTTAACGAGAAAACCTTCGATTTCGTCTGCCTGGACCTCCGGGATGGGAATGAGCCCAGGGCTTGAGGCTATCCACTGAGCCATTGTGCGCATGATATTTCGCACGAGTTGGTAGAGTTCGCCGATCTGCTCACCGTCGAGCAGCTCGTCACCAGTGACGCCCTCGCGAATAATGTTCCAGAAGAAGCGGTCAAATGCTTCGCCCGTATGCGGAAGGGGATCGTCGGCTTCTGAGCCCGCTTCGAGAGTTAACTCGTCAGATCGACGTGCAGCTTCCATCAGCAGAGAGTGGGGATCAACATTCATACTGAGGTTGAGCAGATCATGAACCGGGTATGCAGGGTCGAAGACGAAATCGAGTTGGCGGGCAAAGAGTAGACGGCTGACGATCGTTTCACCGAGGCGAGTGAGGCTGCGGCGAAGTTCTTCTGTGTCGAGTTCATTGTCTTCGGTGATCAGATTGGTGAATAGTGTTCGTCGGAGCAGAGAGACACCGAGTAGGTATTGCAGGCGTTCAGGCGGGAGCAGACCTTCTTTGGCAAACCAGGTCGCGAGACGCTCATGGGGAAAAAGGGACGATACATAGGAGATCTTGCCGTCGATGAAATCTACGCGCCGTTCTCGATGGTTCTGGGTCAGCGTCAGGCGCCCAGACAGCGCGCCCATCTGAAACCACTGTAGAAGATCACCGAGGTGTAAGCGGTCAAGGGTACCGCGTATCATCGGGGTCTCGGTCGGTGCTGATGGATCATAATGTGCAGTATAACCCGCACCTGTGCTGTTACCATGGCATTGTGTCTATTCTGGTATTGACTGCACGACCCGACATCAAGGCCAATCGGCGCCTTTCGGAGGCTGCTGAACGACTGGGCGTTGGGCTCGAACTGGTTGACGGAACCCGTGTAGTCGCGGCAATGGAAACGCTCTCCTACGAGCAAAGGGACCTCCTCGATCCAAAGCCGAAGGTCATCCTGGCACGGGTCGGCAACTGGCGTCCCGAGAGTTTGTTGGCTCTCCTTGAAGTTGCCGAAAGGGCGGGCGTAGTAACTCCGAATTCCGCTCCTGCGATTCGTCTCGGGCGCGACCACTGGCAGACGATCAGGAAACTTTCTGCGGATGGCATCAGGGTCCCTGAGAGCCTTGTTGGCGCCGATCCGCAGGAATTGGCCAGGATTGCAGTTGAGCGTCTGGAGATGCCGGTTGTGGTCAAGACAAGACGGTCCCGCATGGGTATCGGTGTCATGTTGTGCCGGCATCAAGATCACCTCGAGTGTCTGCTCGAGAGCCTCTGGCGGGTCGGTGAAGAACTGATCGTTCAAAAATTCATTCCTTGTGGCGGCCAGAGTCTACGTCTCCTGATTATCGGCGGGCGATGTGTCGCGGCCGCGCGATTTTGTTCATCTGCAGGAGAATGGAGGTCGAACGCGGCGCGGGGTGGCAGTGCTGTTGCCCATAACCCCTCCGAAGAGGAGAAAGATCTCGCCCTGGCTGCAGCCCGTTCGCTTGGTCTTGGTATGTGTGGCGTCGATCTTTTCCCAGCCTCGAATTGTGTCGTCGTCGGCGAGGTTAACCCGACCCCAGGCTTCATCAAACTCGAAGAGGCCACTGGTATCGATGTTGCCTCTTCGATTGTTGAATACGCGTCTTCTTTGATTACGCTGTAGCGGTCGGATCTACCGCCGCGGGACGTCCCATAAGTTCGCGGTCGAGCATTAGCAATCCGTGCGGACTATCCTCGAGCATCTTGACCTGATGGAAGAGCGTTTCTGCGGTCGCTTCTTCTTCGACTTGTTCGTTGACATACCAGTGCAGCACAACTGTGGTCGCGTGGTCTTTTTCAGCGATCGCAAGATCGACGATTGAGTTGATCCGCTTACTGATATGCTGTTCGTGCTCTAAGACGGCTTGAACGGCGGTTGAGGGCGATTCCCAGGTGCGCTGCGGGGCGTCGATCGCCATCAACTCGACCATACCTCCGCGTTCGCAGAGATAATCAAAAAGCTTCATCGTGTGGCCGTATTCTTCTTGAGCCTGGACCCGCATCCAGTGGGCAAAACCATCGAGGTGAAGGTCCTTGAAGTAGGCGGAAACGGAGAGATAGAGATAAAAAGAATAGAATTCAGAATGGATTTGCTCGTTGAGAGCCTGTTCGACTTTGCTATTCATGGTCAATTCCTCCTCATGTCCCCGTGTAGAAACGGGTGTTTTTCGGTATTCAACTCAATCGACTGGTGATTCAGGCGATTCTTTTCGGTCCAGAAAAAGAGTCCGGGGTGTGATCCACGGCCGGATATTGTTCGTCGTCGAGCGCTGACCCCACAGGAGTCCGCTCGAAGCTTGATCTTCGAGCGGCCTGCCTGCAAACCATAACACGAAAAACAACAGTCCAGTACCAAATACAACCACAACAAGATTCAGGAAGCTGATGGCGTCGAGAGGCCGATACGGTTGTTCCGGATAACGAAACCAGGCGACAATGAGCGCAACGAAGAGAATGAAAGCCAAAACCACAATTGCAATCATGTTGACCGCAGGATCAAGGTAGAAACTGAGCGTTAACCATCCTGCCGTTGGTATGGCAAGATGAATCAGGAGAGTGATGACCCTCACCAGGGCTGATGCGTGACGCCGCCATTGTCGAAGGACCATGAGAAGGCGCAGGGTTGGCAGGAGCCCAAGCAAAACGGCGAGAGATGGCATGGCCCAGGCGAAATGCATGCTGATACCGTTGAAATGAAGCCATTTACCAAGGTGTGATTCGGCCGGTGCAAGGGCGATCGGCCACGCGAGGCAAAGTATGATCAATGCCCAGGAGAGTTGCACAGCCAGAATTTCATAAGCTACTGAACGCGCTCGCCTGACGCCGAACATCAGGACAACGACAATCACGAAGGGCACGATGAGCGAACCGAGCCAATATCCATGAGCTGCTGCGGTATCGGCGAAGTTGATCGAAGGCTGATTCATTAGCGCCCAGACCTGGCGATTCAAAGGAACGCTCATGCCGATCCATTCACAACCGCCGATGATGCCGCCGAGACCTTGGCCGAAGGCTGCGATCACAAGCGCTGCAGAAAAGCTGGCTGCTGCACAGAGCCAGGAAAAGAGGATGCAGCGAGGTCTGAGGATGTCGATACGATGATCCATAATCTCATTGTAGCGGTTCTGTCGATTGACCTCTCGGTGAAGGAAAGTAGAATGCCTTGGGACATATGACGCAAGATCGGGAGATGTTCCCATTTTAGCAGAATGTTTGATCGAAAATTATTGTGAATACGGATTCAAGGAAAACCGAGGTGGGTCATGATAAGGCAAACCCTAAGGCTGGTTTTACTCGTCGGACTTATGTGCGTTGTTTCGGTCTCGGTGTGGGCGCAAGCGCTCTATGTCGAATCGATAGGTTCGGTTGAGGTCATCTTCGTTGCCCAGCCGCTTTCGGATGCCTGTTCCCTGGCCTGGCCCGTTGAAGGTCAGGATGGAGCTTTCGATGTTGACGCACTGACGACGGGTTCGTTAACCCTGGTTGCTGATATTGAGGCAAAACTCGGGAATGCTGAGACGACGCCAGCGCCCCCGGTTATTGCTGTTGTCGGAGCTGAGCAGATCGACGATCTTCGGGGCCTGCTCGATCGCCTTCTCGGTCAACGAGAGGTATGGCAGTTTCCGAAGTCGATTCCCGAGATCTTGGTTGAAGGCGGTATCGATCGCCGGCTTGGGAAAGCGGGTTCTGACGCGATCGTTCGGCTCGTATTGAGTCTTCCCCGCTCTGATGACTGGAAACGGGCTTCGATCGAGGTGCTTGCTGAGCTGGTGCCGGACCTTGTGCGAACTGAGGTTCCGGGTTTGCTTTCCCGGGTCGATGGTGACCGCCTTGTGCTTGAGGCTCGGGTCGACCCTACTCTCGCCGATTCGACACTTCGACGCTTCCGTCTCGCTTTGGCGCGAATTGGGTCCGGATCAGGTCTGAAAATCGACCAGGTCGAATCAGCTCGCTTACGAGTTGCGATTCGGCGGCGGGCCGCGATCGAGGACCATCCATCCTCTGCGAAGAATATCGTCGCTTTGTGGTTCGATGGGGGCGCCGAAGCTGTTCGTCAAAATCTCTTCGCAGTTGATGGTGTCACCCTGGAGGCAGTCGAAAAAGCCGCCGAAGAGTGGCTTCCTCAGCATCCAGGCGTCGCGACGCTTATTCTCCCACCACGGGTTTTTAATCCCAGATTTGCGCCACCGCCAAATTCGTTTCAACTTGGCAACGATCTTTCGGTGAGCCTTCTCGAACGGCCTGGTGCGGGCATGGCTGGCTTGTGTTTGAGACCGGTGATTGTGCCTGATCTTGACGGCGATCTTTCAGCGACTGTATTAGCACGCCTGGCGTCGCAAATTCGTGGTCTGGTCAACGCGCCTGGTTGGATTCGTGTGCGTTCGCGTCCCCCACTGATCGAACTTGCGACATCTCCCGATGATTTTGCCGGATTATGCGAAGTACTTCAGGAGGCATTGACGACGATCGCTGCCGACTCGCGGCCGATCTTTGATACTGGTGGTGATGCCAGAAGACGCGCGCTGAGATTGATGGCAAGCCGTTTGGGGCTTGACAGTGGCGGCGAACTATCCCCCCAGAGATTACTGAGACCGGGGAATCTTGCTATCGGTGGTGTCGCAACTGATATGGAGACTGCTGCCGAGGCGCTTGATAAGTTTGGGGTTGGGGGCGTTTCGGATACGGGTGGCGCCCGCAGCGAAGCGATTCAAACCTCGCAAAAATCGAGGGAAGCGGCCGGGGGTGATATTTCTGTAGTCGTGCTCGCGCTCGAATTCGGCGTCGGCTTATCGGAGAGTGAAGGAGAGGTCGTTGGCGAAGCTTTGAGAGTGCGGTCCCAGGTCAATTTTCCCAAGCTCACCTCAGAGATTTTGAAGCCGCTTGTACCGGGGAGAAATCTCGTGCTTCTGGTGCTCTCTGGCAAGGTGGGACTTGATGAGCTCGATCAACAGATCGAAGAAACGTGGTCGAATATGATCAAGCCCATGACCGAGGGGGAACTCGAAGGGATCCGCCGCCGGGTAGTCGCAGATATTGCTCGCCAGCGCAGCGGTGTACTTGGCCGTGCGCGGACGTGTGCAGGGATCGCCGCCGGTGAAATATCGTGGAGTATGGCCTCGGAAATCGAAATGGGTGTACTGTCGGTATCACTTGAAACGGCGAACGGGGCGATTGCTGGTCTGAGTTCGTACGATCTTTTGGAAAATGCAGGCGCCGGAGTCTTGCCGATTTCGCTGAACCCGGCCGTGGAGGAATGAAAATGAAGGAACTGTCTCGAGATCTCGAATCTCAATTGACATACTTGACCAAGGGTTGTGTTGACGTGATTCCGCGCGAGGCCCTTAAGGAAAAGCTGGTCCGTTCGCTCGCAAGCAATACGCCCCTTGAGATTAAGGTGGGTTTTGATCCATCGGCGCCCGATCTTCACCTGGGACATTCCGTGCTGATTCGAAAAATGCGCCACTTCCAGCAGATGGGGCATCGCGTGGTTTTTTTGATTGGCGATTTCACAGGATTGATCGGCGATCCCACGGGTAAGAATGCGACACGGCCGCAGTTGACACCCGAGCAGATCGAGGCCAACGCCGCGACTTATAAGCACCAGATTTTCAAGTTGCTTGATCCCGAAACCACGGTTGTCGACTTTAATTCGCGTTGGCTTGGCGCCTTCGATTCGGCCGAATGGATTCGTCTCGCGGCCAAAGTCACCGTTGCACAAATGCTGGAACGCGATGATTTTAGTAAACGATACAAAGCCCAACAACCGATTTCGCTGCACGAATTTCTCTATCCCCTCGCTCAGGCCTACGATTCGGTGTTTTTGAGGACCGATGTTGAACTTGGCGGTACCGACCAGCTCTTCAATTTGATGATGGGACGCCATTTGATGAGAGAACAAGCGTTGGAACCGCAGGTGATCATGACGGTACCTTTGCTCGAAGGGCTCGATGGCGTCGAAAAGATGTCAAAGTCACTTGGCAACTACATCGGCTTTGAGGACGCTCCATTCGAGATGTTCGGCAAATTGATGTCGGTATCTGATGATTTGATGTGGCGGTATTGGTTGTTACTCACCGACTGTTCAGAGCTGGAGGTTGAGAAACTCAAAACGATGGTCGAAAACGGCAAAAGACACCCGATGGACGTCAAAAAGGAACTTGGTGTGACGATTGTCGGGGAATTCCACTCGGCTGAAGCGGGGATTGAGGCAAGGCTCGAGTTCGAAAGGGTTTTTTCAGCCCGTGATCTGCCAGAAGATATTCCAGAATTGGAAGTTGAGGTCTCTTCTGGTGTGATTCTTCTATCAAAACTGTTGACCGACGTTTCTTTTGCCGATTCGAACTCAGCGGCACGGCGTTTGATCAAACAGGGTGGCGTCAAAGTTGATGGAGGAGTCGAGAAGGATATCAAGGCTGAGGTTTCCACTGACGGAAGCGATACGTTACTCGTACAAGCCGGGAAACGTCGTTTTGTTCGAGTGAGATTCGTCAGAAGCTGATAGGTTTCGCTACGGTCCGCAGTAGGACAAACGGGAGAAGCGAGGTCTCAATAGAAAAACCGCGGGGTTTCCCCGCGGATCAGTTTCTATTGAGCATAGGGAAAAAGGCAGGGCCTCTAAAAGAACGACGTCTCCTGTTCGACCTTCTGACCTGCTTCGCTCAACCCTTGAATCTGGATGGAAATGAACGATGGGCGGAACTTGTGTTCCTGGCAAAGGCGGCGCAAACGATCATCGAGATCGGCATCCCAGAATTCGATGATCTTGCCGGTCGCGGTACAAACCATGTGGTGATGGCCACCGCCCGGTTCCATTTTCTCGTAGAAGTAGTGTTCGCGACCAAGGCGGCTCTTTCGAACCAAACCACACTGCACGAGCAGGTCAAGAGTCCGATAGACCGTTGCGCGTGACACCTTGCGCTGTTTTGCCTTCATCAATGCCAGGAGATCGTCGGCATCGAGGTGGTCGTCGGTGGCGAAAATCTCGTCAAGAAGAGCGAGGCGCTCTTGGGTCACCTTGAGGTTATTTTCCCTCAAGTATTGAACGAATAGTTTCTGTGCTCTCTGCGCTAATTTATTCATAACTTAATCCAGTCTCATTTTCAACTTAAAAACAATGTTAGGTCCGTCTAAGTCTTCTGTCAAGGGTGAACGACGATATCTCATGATCCCTCCTGAGGTTTCACGTGGATTTGCTACGTGAGTCCCAGTCTTTCCATGAGGCGACTGTACAATTTCGCCCGATTTCTTTGGCTCGATACATGCTGGCATCAGCCGCACGCATCAATTCATTCTTGGCCGCGACAGGATCAAGGTCGCCTGCTGGCATACGGGGTATAACATCCCTATGGAGGGTTGATATTCCGGCACTGCAGGTGATGATTCGATTGATTTGAAGAGCTGGGTAATTTACGGGATCGAGAGGATCGGCGACTTCGAGAAAAATCTTGGATTCGAGGTTCTTACGCACCGTCTCTGCAACCCAAAGAATCTCCTGGTCGCCTGCGCCAGGGAGCACGATTACAAATTCATCACCGCCGTAACGCGAGGCGATCGCTTGGCCCGGAAGAATCTGACGCAGTGTGGCTCCGACTTCGGCAAGCACCCTGGAACCGACGAGGTGTCCGTGGGTATCGTTGATCGACTTGAAGTTGTCGAGGTCGAGAAAGATCAACCCGAGATCCTCACCAGCCATGAGGGCCTCGGATATCGCGCCGGAGAGACTTCGGTGGAGATGGCGATCGTTATAGAGTCCGGTAAGGTCATCCCGTTTTGCCATCTCAAGTGAGCGTTGTGCTTCGATGGCGTTGCCAATTGAAGCGGAGATTGTCTGCGCAAAAATCTCAAGGAGTTCAAGGTCGGATTGGGAATAGCCATCATTGAGCCGATGGTTGAGCAATTCGATGGTACCGATAGGACGGCCCTTGAACTGAAGCGGGGCACAGATAACGGAACGGGTTTCGAAGTTGATCGCTCGCCCAGGGCCGAGTTGGAAGAGGGGGTCGTCGTTGGGATTGGTTGTTGAATAGGCTTTTCCGGTTCGATAGACCTCACCGGCGATGCCGGTGTTCGCACGAATCCTGGCGCCAACAAGATTATCGGCAAGGCGGCCGAAACACGCGATCAGGACAAGATCACCCGCCGAATCCGCACAATCCTCGACTACAGGATCGTCGAGGAATATTGAACCGGCTTCTGATGGCAGAAAATCGTCGGCCCGCTTGAGGATGTCGCAAAAGATTCCGCCGAGATCAAGCTCGTCAGAAGGAAGCGCAACGGTATTGTCTCTCTTGAGAAAGTGATAGAGATGGTGGTTTGGGATACAGCGGAGCCTCATGACGCTCACAAGATGGTGCAGAGGTCCGTGAAACGCAGGGCCCAAAGAATCGGTACCAAAGTAGACATCATGGAAACAAAGGCTCAGTGCGGATCAACCGAACCGCCATTGTCGTTATTGCTTGAGCTTGTATCGCTTGAAGTGGTTTCGATTGATGGACTCTTGATCGAGTCTTTGAAGTTTTTGATGCCTTCGCCCAAGCCTTTGCCGAGACGCGGCAATTTATTGACACCAAAGAGCACAACGATAATTGCCAAGATAATGAGTAATTCCATGACGCCGAGGCTTCCAATCATCAGGACCTCCTACAAGGTTTCAGTTTATCAGAACATGAAGGATGGCGTAGAATTTAAAAATGAAACATCGTATCAATCTTGTGGGTAAAACCTCTCCTGAAATCTGCGACCTGATCGCGCCCTATGTTGACCGCGGCTTTCGTGGTCAGCAAGTGGCGAACTGGATTCGTGATCGTGATGCTCGTGGATTCGAGGAGATGAGCAATCTACCGAAGTTGATGCGGGAAGAACTCGGCCGCCTTTTCGAAATCCGCGAACCGGCGATCGACGACGTTGTATCGAACGATGACGGGACCAAAAAATACGTGCTTCGTTTTGATGACGATGTGGCGGTTGAGGGCGTCATGATGCCGTTAGAACGAAAAACGACGTTCTGTCTCTCATCGCAGGCGGGTTGTGCTGTCGCGTGTGCTTTCTGTGTAACGGGAATGCTCGGTGCGGGCCGCAATCTCACGGCGGATGAACTTGTCGGTCAACTTCGCATCATGATGCGCCATGGTGTGGTTTCGACTGATCGTATCAACGTCGTGTTTATGGGGATGGGCGAACCCCTGCTGAATACGAACAATCTTGGCAAGGCTCTTGAGGTGATGTACGAAACCATTAGCCCGAAAAGGATTACAGTGTCAACGGCGGGCATTTTGCCAGGGTTGCGTTGGCTTTCTTCGTTGGATAAGCGTCCGAAACTCGCGATTTCACTCAACGCCTGTACCCAGGAACTTCGTGAACGCATAATGCCAATAACCAAGGTGCATCGTCTCGACGATTTGATGGCCGAATTACGAAGATTTCCACTGGAAAAAGGGCGTCGGATAACTTTCGAATATGTGCTCATCAAGGGCGTGAACGATTCGAGCGATGAGGCACGGCGGGTCGGGCCTTTGCTTGGTGGAATCCCCTGCAAAGTCAACCTCATTCCATTGAACGAGGATCCAGACTATCTGCCGGGTCTCTCCACTCCAGATGAAGTTACGATTGACGATTTTGCCCGTATCCTTCGCGACGCGGGCCTTGTAGTTACGGTGCGCCGTTCGCGCGGCCGTGATTTGGCCGCAGCGTGTGGTCAGCTCAGAAGCCGTCAAGGAAAATCATAGAGAATAGAAAATCATCGAAAATTGACGATCTGAGGTTTCGTCTCTTCGATACGATGCGAATCTTGTATCACAGCCAGTGCATCCGCCCGCATTAGAAATGCACTCCGGTGAGACGCCGCTCCCTTCGATCTGTGCGTGAAGGAACGAACGGAGATCAACCCGCTTGCCATCGCGCCAGACCTCATCCGGAATCGAGTGCTTCCCGAGTGCTTCGATCACCTCTTTGCCCACCGGATAATGACACGCTCCGATCGCTGGCCCGAGTGCAACCTTTAAATCTCGAGCAGGGACGCCATATTCGACTTCGAAACGACGAATAAGACGAGGTGCGATGCCTGTACTACAACCGCGCCAGCCGGCGTGTGCGGCGCCGATGACTCCGCCTCCGGCGACCAATACCGGCACACAGTCAGCCGTCCAGATGACTAAGCCGGTGTTTGGGAGATCGCTGATGATGCCATCACAACGGCCGACGTGCCGAATGCCCTCGATCGGACTGCCGGGCTCTTCCGAAACCGAGGCAATTGCCTTTTCGTGAACCTGGGTGCACCAGAGCAGAGCGCGAAGATTGTTCGAATACCGCTCAAAAACGTGGGAAGCACGGAGTTCCGGTTGCGACTCAGAAACGGAAGGGCCAAAAATGAAATGGGCTAGACCCACTTGAGCCTCGAAGTGATTTGAGTGCGGCTTCCAGCGGAATTTCATTGTATACGGATTCCATGACGAAATTGGTGAAGCGTTGGCATAACCCGATGATACAATGCGCCGATAAACGTTGCGGCTATCAAATGGCCAGAAAGGGAAACGCATCAACCAGTGTTACGCCTGAGAGAAGTCAGTAAGACCTATGAAGGCAGAAAGGTCCTCCGCGACCTTGATCTGAAGGTGGAATCGGGTGAGTTCGTTTTTCTTACCGGTCCGTCCGGTGCGGGGAAAACAACCCTGCTTCGTATGCTCTACGCCGCAGAGAAGCCGAGCAAGGGTGAAGTATGGGTCGCTGGAAGCCGGGTGGATACCTTGCCGCGCAAGAAGCTTCCATTTCTCCGCCGTAAAATCGGAATTATTTTCCAGGATTTTAAGATTCTGACCCGCAAGACGGTGCTTGAGAACATCACTTTCGTGCTTCGTTTCCATGGTCTTGGTCCTGCAGAAGCTCATGAGCGAGCGTACAAGGTTCTCAAACGTCTTGGTTTACAGCATCGACAATCAGCGATGCCGGAGACCCTTTCTGGTGGTGAGCAGCAGCGGGTCGCGATTGCCCGGGCTCTCGCATATCAACCGCGCCTCATCCTCGCTGACGAACCTACAGGCAATCTTGATGCCGATCTTGCGGCTGAGTTGCTCAGCCTGCTCTGTGATATCAACTATCAAGGTGCGACCGTCATAGTTGCTACCCACGATCAAGCTTTGTTGGCGGCTATACCTGCGCGTGCGCTGGTCCTGCACAAGGGCCGGGTCGAGTTCGATGGAATGTGGCCGCCATGATCCGCCATAGCCTTGCTGAAGGATGGTTGCTGATCAAACAAAGGGTGATTGTCAGTTTGTTACTTGCGCTCTCACTCGCCGTGCCGATCTGTCTTGGTGGCGTTACACTAGCCGCTGCCCGTTGGCTTGCACCGATCACCGAATTGAATGAAGAAGAGAGCGTGGTGCCGGTACTCTTGCACCCGCAGATGGATGTTTCGCGACGTGAAGAGTGGATCCGGAATCAGGAAACTCGACATCCAGACTGGCAGTTGAGATTGTTGCCGCCGGAACAATTGGCGGAGCGTCTTTCGGCATGGTTTCCATATCTCGCGTCAGTTTTTGACGAAGACGGTGGTGCATTTCTGCCCCCGTTGGTCGAGATCCAAACCCAAGACGTCACTTCGCTCGACATCCTCGAGAGTTCCCCCGCGGTGATCGCGATCGGACCCCGGTCTTCAGTTCATCAGGCGATAGGTGGGGCGGCTGAGGATTTTGCGCTTCTGCTTGGGTTGTTGAGTGGGATCTTGCTTGCATCGGCGGCGGCGCTTGCCGCGGTTTGGGTGCACCTCGAGGTCTATCGACACAGCGACGAGATCACAATCATGCGCTTGATCGGAGCGACGGAAGCAGCGATCCGCGGCCCATTTTTCATTGCCCTTGTTGCGCCCGGCGTGGTTGCAGCAGTGTTATCCGGCGCTGGTAGCACATTCGTAGCCAAATATGCCTCTGATCTCACACAAGCGATCGGTCTCCCGCCGGTGGAGGTCGATATCACGATTCTTGCAGTTCAATGTGCGATTGCAGTGTTGTTGCCCCTGTTTGTAGGCGCGCTCACCTTAAGCCGGCACGCCTACCTCGAGATGGAATAAGACCTCAATACTTTGAACGCCAACCGGCCCCGGCACGGCCGTTCGTGCCTCACGGTCTGGCGATCTTCACACCGGGAGTTCGAAGAGCAAGCTCTTCTCTCGCCCGCCGCTTGATCGCTACGTCCTGCAGGGCCAGGACGAACCGGGGCCTCGTCGCGGAGGGTTGGTACTGCCACCC
>PJEL010002236.1_pt1 | contig 18131 bp, 18 predicted proteins | sample 1853271 | NCBI WGS metagenome assembly PJEL01 (sample SAMN08108733, study PRJNA415343) | Invertebrate metagenome, whole genome shotgun sequencing project. | host: Globobulimina | place: Sweden: Gullmar Fjord | collected 2015-08
GGTGAAAAAGTTGTTTATAGCGATATAGGCTTTATGCTTCTTGCATGGATGGTTGAAGAGTTATCAGGCACAACACTTGATGGATATATCTATGAAAATATTTATCAGCCTTTAAAAATAAAAGATCTTTTTTTTAACAGGGGAAACAAACCAGTTAAAAACGATCAGATTTATGCTGCAACTGAAGATTGCCCGTGGAGAAAAACTATTATTTCCGGGAGTGTGCACGATGATAATGCCTGGATAGCCGGGGGCGTTTGTGGACATGCCGGGCTTTTTGGAACAATAGGTGGTGTTTATAGTCTTTTGAGTCAATATCTTCAGATATACAACGGCTGTGGAAATAATAATCTTTTTGCGATGGAAATTATGAAAGGCTTTTTAACTGAATATGATTATACCGGAAGGACGTTAGGGTTTGATATGCCATCTGAGCAAAACTCCAGTAGTGGCAATTTATTCTCAAAAAAAACCGTTGGTCACCTGGGGTTTACCGGGACATCTTTTTGGATAGATCTTGAACGACAAATTACTATTGTTTTACTTTCAAACCGGGTGCATCCCTCACGGGAAAATATTCAAATACGGAAATTCAGGCCAGAAATTCATAATTGTATTATGCGGATATTATTGAAGAAAAAGAAAACGGCTTAATTATAGATTAATTTTATTCTTGTAATGATCCTATAATTTTGATAGCGGTGTGTTTGAATTGTTTTTTAAGCCGTATGTTTTTTTTAATCTAACTATTATTATTTAGCGTATTTATTACGTGGAAACTATGAGGTGATATGAATCTTCTGGATTCGGTACTGGGTCTTTTTTCCAGTGATTTGGCTATTGATCTTGGTACAGCGAATACCCTTGTTTATGTAAAAGGTAAAGGAATTGTACTTAGCGAACCTTCTGTTGTGGCTGTAAGGATGGACGGAGGTAGGAAAAACCGGATTCTTGCGGTTGGTATGGAAGCAAAAAATATGCTTGGCAGAACTCCAGGAAATATTGTAGCCATAAGGCCGTTGCGTGATGGTGTTATTGCTGATTTTGAAGTTACTGAAGCAATGCTGAAACATTTCATTGCCAGAGTGCATAACAACCGGAATAAATTTGTTAGACCAAGAATGATTATTGCGGTGCCATCTGGAATTACTCAGGTCGAAAAACGTGCGGTAAAGGAATCGGCCGAATCTGCAGGTGCAAGGGAGGTTTTTCTCCTTGAAGAACCTATGGCTGCAGCTATTGGTGCCGGTCTTCCTATTACAGAACCTACATGTAATATGATCGTTGATATTGGCGGCGGAACAACTGAAGTTGCTGTTATTTCTCTTGCCGGGATTGTGTACAGCAGATCTTTAAGAGTTGCCGGGGATAAAATCGACGAAGGTATTATGCAGTATATAAAAAGGAAGTATAACCTTTTAATAGGTGAAAGAACTGCTGAAATAATTAAAACAACAATTGGAAACGCATATCCTGAGCCAGATGCAATAGAAACAATAGAAGTTAAGGGACGTGACCTTGTCTCAGGTATTCCGAAAATTCTTGCAATAGATTCAGAAGAGATAAGAGTGGCTATTTCAGAGCAAATTGATGCGATAATTGAGTGTGTTAAAATTGCATTGGAACAAACTCCACCGGAACTGGCAGCAGATATTGTTGACAGAGGAATTGTCCTTACAGGTGGTGGTGCACTATTGAAAAATCTTGACAAATTATTGAAAGAGACCACCGGGCTACCTATTACAGTTGCAGATGATCCTCTGTCGACGGTTGCATTAGGGGCGGGTAAGTCTCTTGACAGTATTGAAATCCTAAGACAGGTGATGATTAGATAATCAATGGTTTCCAAAAAGATGGTAATTATTGTTGTGGTGATTTTGCTATTATTTTTTAATATGACAATTCTCACCATGACAAGCAAGTTTGGTATATCGGCTCCTGGTGGAATAGGGAAGCTCTTTATTCCTGTTGTATCTCCTTTCCAAAAAATCGTTAGCCATTCAATACGTTCTTTCAAGGATGTATGGCAGAATTATTTTCACCTTGTCCATGTCTCCCAGGAAAATACTGAATTAAGGAAAGCCTTAAGCTTATCGAATGAGAAGAACAATCTGTATCGTGAAACTGAACTTTTCAATTCAAGGCTTCGCAGCTATTTTAAATTTAAAGAAAGAACTGAATATTCTGTTATTGCTGCTGAGATAATTGCTAAAGATTCATCCACATGGTTTCAAACAATTATTATAGATAAGGGACTTGAAGATGGCGTTAACACTGGTATGCCAGTTGTTGTCCCAGAAGGTATTGCAGGCCAGATTGTTGATGTCGCTGCTAAATATTCAAAAGCTCTTCTAATTATTGATAGGAACAGTGCTGTTGATGCCCTTGTGCAAAGAACTCGTGCAAGAGGAATTATCAAGGGTGAATCGGATGACCAATGTTATTTTAAGTATGCCCTTCGTAAGCATGATATAATTCAGGGTGATGTTATTGTCTCTTCGGGGCTTGACGGAGTCTATCCAAAAGGGCTTAGATTAGGTCGGGTAGTTAGTGTTGTTAAAAAAGATTCCGGTATTTTCCAGGAAGTTAAAGTAGAGCCGTTTGTCGATTTCGAAAAACTTGAAGAAGTATTGATAGTGTTGAATTTAGAAAAAGGATAAAACATAAAATGACATATTTAGTTTCAATATTTGTTTTTTTTTGCCTTATACTTTTTCAGAGCACAGTGATCCCTGCCCTTTTTGGTTCTGTAAATATCTATGATTTACTTATTATTCTCATTATATATATTGGCTTTTTCAGATCTATGGCGGAAAGTCTTCCTGTAGTATTATTACTGGGTGTGACTATGGATAGCATCTCCGGAGGAGCTTTTGGCATACATACAACGACTTATTTGTGGCTGTATACCGTTGTTGCTGTTGTTATTAAATATCTACATGTAGATAGCAGAATTTTACTGATTGTTGCAATTGTTGCGGGAGTATTATGGGAAAATGCTGTCATTTTAATAACTATAGTAATTAAAAACCTTGGTGGCGGTTTTTCAGTTGCTTTTATAAAAATAATTGGGGTTCAGATTTTATGGGCAATTTTTACAGGGCCAATTGTTTTTTACCTGATAAAAAATATCCATGCTGTATTTGGAATATTAACTCAACAGTTGTTTGATTCGAATAAGCAAAAGAGCGATTTTAAAATTAGGCACTAATGTTTAATGTAATACCGATGCTTTTGTAAAAAGCATTTAGATGGCTAAGGAAAAGGGCCCATATACGCTGTGAAGCAAGTACCCTTGGGGTACAGATTTATTGATTTGCCAGGCTTGAAGTAGCACCTATTGTATGTTAAAAGTCTGGCAAATCAATAAAGCGAAGTAGATGGGACTTTTTACGACGCCATCAATAACTGGTGACCGGTTGTTCAATTATCAACATCAGTTTAATCAATTCTATATTGACAAAATGAGGCAGTAGTTTGAGCAATTATTTAAATGCACCAGATAGTGATTGGTATAGAGAACGGCTTGCAGGGGCTGTTTTTGCTATTTTTGTCGCATTTTTTATTCTGTTCATCAGGTTGTTTTTTCTTCAGATAATTGATGGAGAAGAATATCGAAGGCTTTCAGAAAATAATTGTATTCGCCTGCAAAATATCGATTCTCCGAGGGGCTTAATATTTGACACTAACGGTATTTTGATTGTTGAGAACCGCCCGTCGTTTGATGTACGTATTATCCCGAGAGATGCCAAACCTGTTGAAAAAACATTGAAAAAACTTGCAGGGCATCTGAAAATCACTGAAAAAGAACTTGAAACTCATTTCGTGAAGAATAAAAGTTATTTACCTTATAAGCCGGTTTTGCTCAAAAAAGACGTTGGCAGAAATATCCTTGCGACCATAGAGGTAAACAGATTTGATTTACCTGGTGTAGATATAGATATTAAGCCGATGAGACATTATATTTTTAGTGAAAGTGCTTCCCACGTTCTTGGATATTTAAGCGAGATAAATTCAAAGGAACTAAAAAGCGGGAAGTATCCTGATGCAAGAGGCGGAGACTTTATTGGCAAATTTGGAATTGAAAAAAATTATGAAAAATATCTTCGTGGGAAGCGTGGTGGACAACAGGTGGAGGTAGATGCAACAGGGCGGGTTATAAGGGTTCTTGAGACAGTTAATACTGTTTCTGGAAACAATATTTTTCTTACCATTGATCAGGGATTGCAACTTATTGCCGAAAAGCAGCTTGCCGAAAAGGTAGGTGCCGTTGTTGCTATAGACACTCGAAATGGTCAAATTCTTGCTATGGCCAGTAGCCCGACTTTTAATCAAAATGATTTTGTAACTGGTCTGTCACATAAAAAATGGAACGCCCTTGTTAAAAATCCATACAGACCAATGGAAAATAAAGCTGTTCAGGCTCTTTACCCCCCTGCGTCAACCTATAAAATAATCACAGCAATGGCTGGATTTGAAGAGGGGGTTATTGATGTTGCAACAACTTATCATTGCTATGGTTCTTACAAATATGGGAATAGAAAATATCGGTGCTGGAAAAAAGGTGGACATGGAAAGGTTGATCTTAATAAAGCTCTTTCTGAATCCTGCGATGTATATTTTTATCAGGTTGGGCAGGCATTAGGTGTCGATAGACTGGCATTTTATGCGACTGCAAGTGGTCTCGGGAAAACCACAGGAATCAGTCTTGAAAATGAGAGTAAAGGATTGATACCAACCGCAGCATGGAAAAAAAGAAAACTCGGTAAATCATGGATTGGTGGTGAAACCCTTTCTATTGCAATAGGTCAGGGTTACAACCTTGTTACACCATTGCAGTTAACTGTGATGATTGCAGCTGTTGCTAATGGCGGTGTTATCTATGCGCCACAACTTGTAAACAGGATAGAGACTGCTGATGGACAGGTTATAAGTGAAAATGAAGCAATAGTTATCGGGAAATTGCCTGTAAAGCCAGAAACCCTTGCAGTTGTTAAAAAGGGATTGTGGAGTGTAGTTAACGATATACAGGGGACTGCCCGTGGAATAAAACTTCGTAATATTAGTATAAGTGGAAAGACAGGAACAGCACAGGTCATCAGTAGAAAGCAGGATGAAGAAGAAAAAGAGGACGGTCCCAGGCATCACAAGGCTCATGCATGGTTTGTGGCATACGCCCCTTCTGAGGACCCGGAAATTGCTGTTACGGTAATTGTTGAGCATGGTGAGCATGGCTCAAGCGCTGCTGCTCCAATTGCACAGGCAATAATAAGTAAATATTTTGATTCCGGTGGAAAATAATGTTTGACAGAAGACTTATTGAAAATTTTGACTGGGGACTTTTGGGGATTGTTTTCTTTCTCAGCGGGGCAGGGTTAATAATATTGTACAGTGCTGTGACAGCAGGTGGATCGGTAGAGCAGCAAGCGTTGTATTACAGACAAATAATATGGTTTTGCGGTGGGTCAGTTGTTATGGCCTTTACATTCATGATTAACTACAGGGAGTTGGAAAGATGGGCCCCCGGGCTTTATTTATGTTGTGTTTTGCTCCTTGTGGTGGTGCTTTTTTTTGGCAAGATTGGTGGTGGATCAAGAAGATGGTTAATGTTTGGCCCAATAACTGTTCAGCCTTCAGAACTTGCAAAAATTGGAATTATTATTATTCTTGCAAGATATTTCTCTCGAAATGCCAGTAAAAAAGGGTTTTCGATTATAGAGCTTGCTCGTCCGGCCATTTTAATACTGATCCCGGTCCTGTTGATTGGAATACAGCCGGATCTCGGGACTGCAATGCTTTTGGTCCTGATTGCCGCTTCTATGACTTTTTTTGTTGGTATTGAGAAACGGTCGTTGATATTTCTATCTTGTGCAGGTGGAGGGATCGGAGTTCTGGGATGGTTCTTTTTTTTAAAGCAATATCAGAAGGAAAGAATTCTGACTTTTTTAAGCCCTGACAGGGATCCTCTGGGAGCCGGCTACCATATAATTCAATCAAAAATTGCGATAGGTTCAGGCATGTTGACGGGAAAAGGTTTTTTAAAAGGGACCCAAAATACATTGTCTTTCCTACCTGAACAGCATACCGATTTTATTATTTCTGTGCTTGCTGAAGAATGGGGTTTTGTAGGAAATAGTGCAATATTATTGATGTACATGGCTTTTTTGATATGGGGGCTTAGTATTGCACATAAATCAAAGGATACTTTTGGAACGATTTTATCTGTTGGTATCACAATGATGATTTTCTGGGAAGTATTCATAAATATTGGCATGGTCATGGGATTGATGCCTGTTGTGGGGGTGCCTTTGCCATTTATCAGCTATGGAGGGTCATCAGTAATAACAACATTTATAGGGGTTGGAATACTGTTGAGTATTAGTATGAGGCGTTACGTGACAGAGTAGGTTGTTTATTATGAATAAAACCTAGTTTTAGCTAACATGTAATATACGTAAAATATAAGGGGTGTTTTTATGAAAAAAGGCAAACCGGTAGAATCAGTTAATACGATTGTTGGAAGAGATGCTTCTTTTGAGGGGACGATTGAATTCAGTGGGAGTATAAGAATTGATGGTAAGGTTATTGGGCATATAAATAGTGAATCCGGAACTGTTATAATTGGAGAAACAGCAAAAGTTGAAGCTGATATCAAGGTAGCAATAGGTATAATAAGGGGTGATGTGACGGGAAGAATTGATGCGACTGACCGCATAGAAGTATATCCACCGGCAAGCATAGATGGCAATATAGTGGCCCCGGTAATCTCAATCGACACAGGAGTTGTTTTTAATGGGAATTGTGAGATGACGGCACGTACTATTGCATCTGGGAAAAGGAAAGAGAAAAAGCCGAAAAAAGAGAACTCCGGTGAAAAAACAAATGATAAAAGTTTTATTAAAACTGGTTGACAAAAAATTGAATTTATTGTTATAGGATTTCTTGCTAAAATTGTGCTTTTTTTTAAATTTGGGTCTACGGATAAAGTCCAATTATCTGTAATTTATAAATGTTTTGAGGTTGGAGGTCATTAAATGGAGAATTCTGGTGTTTGCCGGAAGAGTTATTCTGCCTTGACAGCCGCAGGGGTGTTTCTATTTGTCACAATAATAGGAGCATCTACAGCGTTTGCCGAGAGTGCAATAACTGTTATTCCTGATGCGTCGACCGCGGTTCAGGTCGTCAATTTTATTTTGCTCGTTATTCTTATGAATGTGGTTCTTTATAAGCCTATCAGAAGAATAGTAGCTCAAAGGAAAGAGAAGATTGAGGGGCTTGAAGAAGTCATTAAATCTTCAGAGTCCGGAGTGAAAGAGAAAGAAGAAGAATTTAATTCTGGGATCAGAGCGGCTCGAAGCAAGGGTGTTGCGGTAAAAGATGCACTTGTAGAGGAAGCTTCTCAGGAAGAAAAGAAAATTCTTGGAGAATTGAACGACAAAGCCCAGGCTGACCTGGCTGTTGTTCGTGAAAAGATTTCTAAGGATGTTGAAGGTGTTCGTAAAACTCTGCAGAAAGAAGTTGAGGCATTTGCAAGTGCAATTGGTGAAAAGATTCTGGGGAGGGCTTTATAATGAGACTTAAAAGTTTAGTGATTAGTCATTTGCTCGCAGTTGTATTTTTGCTTTTTGCAGGTACAGCATTAGCATCGTCCGGCGAGGCAAAACACTGGACAGTTGATGACTGGATCAGGGTAATGAACTTTACAGTTCTTGTCGTTGCTCTGTTTTTTGTTTTGAAAAAACCGGTTGCAGATGCTCTGAATGGTAGAATCGAAGATATAAAAAATCAGCTTGAAGAACTTGAATCCAAAAAAGTTGATGCTGAAAAAACTCTTGCTGAGTATGAATCAAAAATTGCAACTCTTGAAGATGAAGCCGCAAATATTGAAACTCAGTATAAAGAACAGGGTGAGGCCGCTAAGAAGAGAATTCTTGAAGCAGCGAAAAATTCAGCAGAAAAACTTGAGGCTCAGGCAAAGCGAAATATTGAAAATGAATTTCAGCAGGCAAAGCAGCAGCTTCAGTCTGAAATTATGACAAAAGCGCTTGAAAAAGCTGAAGCACTTGTCAAAAAATCAATTTCGCCTGATGATCAGGATAGGCTTGTTGATGAATACTTAGAAAAGGTGGTGGCATAATGAAAGATATAGCTGTTTCAAGGCGTTATGCTAAAGCACTCATGCTTATTGGTGGAGAAGACGGAAAAGCCGATAAATATAGAAAAGAATTGAGTAGCTTTGCTGCCTTGATCGAAAAAGAAACAGAATTGAGTGATACTATTAGTAATCCTTTGTATCCGGTCGCTGAAAGGCGGACGGTATTGCAGGAAATACTAAAGAAAGTGAAGATGTCTAAGCTAATGAAAGCTTTTGCAGTTCTTCTGTTCGATAAAGGACGTTTTGGATTTCTTGGTAGTGTAAATGAACATTATCAAATGCTTGCGGATGAACTTAAAGGTGTAGCTCATGCAAGTGTTGTTTCTGCAGTTAAGCTTTCTTCGGATGCAGTGAAGAAGATTCAGGCTTCGTTGTCAACACTGACTGGTAAAGATGTTGTTCTTGATGTTGAACAGGATCCGGAGCTTATCGGTGGTATTGTTACCAAGATTGGAGACCTTGTTCTTGACGGCAGTATCAGAACTCAAATTCTAAATATGAGAGATTCATTTAAAAGAGGTGAGATAGTCTAATGGAAATTAAAGCTGAAGAAATAAGTCAAATAATCAAAGACCAGATTAAAAATTTTGACAAAAAAGTTGAGCTCAGTGAGACAGGCGTAGTTTTGTCGGTTGGTGACGGTATTGCCAGAGTCTACGGTCTGGAAAAAGTTATGGCAATGGAACTTGTTGAATTTCCAGGCGGTGTTATGGGTCTGGCTCTCAACCTTGAAGAAGACAATGTTGGTATCGCTATTATGGGCGATGACACAATGATTAAAGAAGGTGACCTTGTAAAACGAACACAGAAAATTGCAGAAGTACCGGTTGGTCCTGCAGTTCTTGGTCGTGTTGTAGATACTACAGGTGCTCCTCTTGACGGTAAAGGTGAGATTCCTAAGGACGCTATGGCCCGTCTTGAGATGGTTGCACCGGGTGTTATTGCAAGAAAATCAGTTCATCAGCCATGTTATACAGGACTTAAAGCAATTGATGCTATGGTTCCTGTTGGTAAAGGGCAGCGTGAGCTTATTATTGGTGACCGTCAGATTGGTAAAACTGCATGTGCAGTTGATGCAATTCTTGCACAGAAAAATACAGATGTTACTTGTATTTACGTTGCCTGCGGTCAGAAGAAATCTACCGTTGCTCAGGTTGTTGCAGTTCTTGAAGAAAATGGTGCTATGGAATATACAACAGTTGTTGCTGCATGTGCATCTGATCCTGCTGCACTTCAGTTTCTTGCTCCATATGCAGGTTGTGCAATGGGTGAATACTATAGAGATAAAGGCGAGCACGCATTAATTATTTATGATGATCTTTCAAAACAGGCTGCAGCTTATCGTCAGGTTTCTCTTCTACTAAGAAGACCTCCGGGACGTGAAGCTTATCCTGGTGATATTTTTTATAACCATTCAAGGCTTCTTGAAAGATCTGCTAAGCTTAGTGATGAGCTTGGTGCAGGATCTCTTACAGCTCTTCCTATTATCGAGACTCAGGAAGGCGACGTTTCTGCATTTATCCCAACAAACGTTATTTCGATTACTGATGGTCAGATCTACCTTGAAAAAGGTATGTTTTTTGCCGGTTTGAGACCTGCAATTGACGTTGGTCTTTCAGTTTCCCGTGTTGGTGGTGCTGCTCAGATTAAAGCTATGAAACAGGTTGCCGGTACACTGAGACTTGATATGGCAGCGTTCCGTGAGCTTGAAGCATTTGCAGCTTTCGGTTCAGATCTTGATGCATCTACTCAGGCACAGCTGACTCGTGGTCAGAGACTTATCGAGATTTTGAAGCAGCCTCAGTATAAACCTCTTTCAGTCGAGCAACAGGTTCTTATCCTTTTTGCAGGAACAAAAGGATATCTTGATAAATACCCTGCGACTCTTGTTACCAAGTATGAAGCCGGTCTTTATCCATTTGTAGAGGGACGTTTCCCTGCACTTCTTCCAGCTATTGCTGAAAAAGAGGAAATCACAGACGAGATTTCAAAGACGATCGTTGAGGCTCTTACTGCTTATGATGAAGAATTTAAAGATACCATCTAAGTTGACAGACTTTTTCACTAACATTTTGAAAATCTGTAAAGGTAAAATTATATGGCAACGTTAAAGGAAGTAAAACTAAAAATAACTGGTGTGAAGAAGACAAAGCAGATCACCAGTGCCATGAAAATGGTTGCAACTTCCAGATTACGTGGTGCACAGAATGCTATGGAAGATTTCAGGCCATATGCCGCTAAGTACGCTGACGTACTTGGGAGTCTTGCAGGAAAAGCAGGTGAGGATGCAAGCCCTCTTCTTGTTCCGCGTGAGGAAGTTAAAAAAGTGCATATTGTTCTTTGTACTTCGGACAGAGGTTTATGCGGTGGTTTCAATTTTAATTTAATTGATGCAGCCGAAAAACTAATGAAAGAAAAACAGGGTAATAATGTTGAAGTTACATTTACAAACTTCGGAAAGAAAGGCCGTGACTGGACTAAAAAAGAAGATACAAAAATCGTTGATCAGTATCTTGGAATAGTAGGATCAAAGTTTAGCTTTGGTGTTGCTGCTTTAGCCGGTCAGAAAATGATAAATGGTTTTATGGCTGGTGATTACGACGAAGTTTATGTAATTTATTCAAAGTTTATAAGTATGGGTAAGCAGATTCCAACTATTCAGCAGGTTCTGCCTATCCCGCCAATTGAGGTTGCAGAAGAGGATGCAGACCAACCTTTTCAGGCAGAACATATTTGTGAACCGTCCCCTGATATACTTCTTGGTGTAATGCTTCCAAAGAATGTATTTATTCAGATCTTCAGTGGACTACTTGAAACTTCAACAAGTGAGCATGCTGCTCGAATGTCGGCAATGGATAATGCTACTAAAGCATGTAACGACATGGTTAAAGATCTACAGAAAGTATATAATAAAACAAGACAGGCTGGAATTACTGCGGACCTAATGGATATCGTCGGTGGTGCGGAAGCTCTTAAAGGGTAGGTTGACCCAGACTTGTAAACAATAACTATATATACATAGAATGTATATGGAGGTATTAAACGATGGCTGAAAATATTGGTAAAATAACACAGGTTTTGGGACCTGTAGTTGACATTGAGTTTGAACCAGGAAAACTGCCGGCGATTTTGAATGCGTGTCTTATTACAAACCCGGCAATTAATGATGAAGAAGACAACCTTGTTGTTGAGGTAGCTCAGCATCTTGGTGATAACGTTGTACGTACAATTTCAATGGACGTTACGGATGGTCTTACACGAGGCATGAACGCAAAAGATTCCGGTACTGCTATTACAATGCCGGTTGGAGATGCTTCACTTGGTCGTGTTCTTAACGTTATTGGTAAGCCTGTTGATGGTCTTGGGCCTGTAAGCATGGAAAAATCAATGCCGATTCACAGACCAGCTCCTGCGTTTACAGAGCAGGATGTTACTGTTTCTGTTCTTGAAACAGGCGTTAAAGTTATTGACCTTCTTGTCCCTTTCCCACGTGGTGGTAAAATGGGTATGTTCGGTGGTGCCGGTGTTGGTAAAACCGTTATCATGATGGAGATGGTTAACAACATCGCAATGCAGCATGGTGGTATCTCGGTTTTTGCTGGCGTTGGTGAGAGAACTCGTGAAGGTAATGACCTTTACCATGAAATGAAAGATTCAGGTGTTCTTGAAAAATGTGCTCTTATTTACGGACAGATGACAGAACCTCCGGGAGCTCGTGCGAGGGTTGCTCTTTCAGCTCTAACCTGCGCTGAGTATTTCCGTGATGAAGAAGGTCAGGACGTTCTTATTTTTATTGATAATATTTTCCGTTTTACCCAGGCTGGTGCAGAGGTTTCCGCACTTCTTGGTCGTATGCCTTCAGCAGTTGGTTATCAGCCGACTCTTGCTGTTGACATGGGTGGACTTCAGGAACGTATTACTTCAACAAAGAAAGGTTCAATTACAGCTGTTCAGTGCGTATACGTACCTGCTGACGACTTGACTGACCCTGCTCCTGCTACAACATTTGCTCATCTTGACGGTACTGTTGTTCTTTCACGTCAGATTGCAGAACTTGGTATTTATCCTGCAGTTGACCCTCTTGACTCATCTTCACGTATTCTTGACGCAGCATATATCGGTGAAGAACATTATGCCGTAGCCCGTGAAGTTCAGCAGGTTCTACAGAAGTACAAAGAACTTCAGGATATTATTGCAATTCTTGGTATTGACGAGCTTTCTGATGAAGATAAGGTTATAGTTACACGTGCAAGAAGAATCCAGAGATTCCTTTCACAGCCTTTCCATGTTGCTGAAGTATTTACCGGTCTTAAAGGTGTTTATGTTAAGATTGAAGATAATATCAGAAGCTTTAAGGAAATTCTTGAAGGTAAACATGATGACTTGCCTGAAGGTGCATTCAACCTTGTAGGCTCAATTGATGATGCAGTTGCAAAAGCTAAAGATATGGCTTCTGCATAAGCAGGGAGATAGGTATGGCTGATAATATTAGATTAGAAGTTGTTACCCCGGAAAAATCCGTAGTAAGTGAAGATGCACAGATCATCATGGCTCCAGGTAGTGAAGGTGAGTTTGGTGTACTTGACGGACATACTCCTTTTTTGACAACATTAAAGGTTGGCATGCTTCGTTATACAGATGCATCTGGAACTGAAAAAGCTGTATTCATAAGTGGTGGATTTGCTGAAGCCCTTCCGGATAGAGTTACAATTCTTGCTGAAGCTGCGGAAAGAAGAAAAGATATTGATATGTCACGTGTTGAATCTGCAATTGCAAGAGCGGAAGAGCATTTAAAACATGCCTCTGCTGCTGCTGCCGTTGAAGATGATGACGTCGATGTTGATAGGGCAAAAGCTGCTCTTGGCCGTGCAATTGGCAGACGTGGCGCTTTCGGGAGCCGTTAGTAGCGAATATTTGAAAAACTTATAAATGTTTTTCAATTTGAAGTAAGTTGATGAAATGAGGGGGGCAAATCAGAAATGATTTGCCCCTTTTTTATCTATTTGCAATAATTGAAATATATTTAAAAAAAAATTTTAATTTGGTTAGAACAAGGGCTTAAGGAACAATAATGAATAATCATATAAAAAACACGATGGTTGTTATTCTTGCTGCAGGAAAAGGCACACGAATGAAATCTGATAAGGCAAAGGTTCTTCACGAAATAAGTGGGAAGCCAATGATTAATTTTGTAGTTGATGCAGCAAAAAAAATTGTTAATGAAAATATTATTGTTGTTGTTGGTCATCAAAAAGAAATAGTAAAAGAAATTGTTTGTGATAACGCAAAAACACTTTTTGCATTACAAGACAAACAGTTGGGGACAGGTCATGCTGTGATGTGTGCTATGCCATATGTCGACGACAGTATTGATTCGGTAGTTGTTTTATGTGGCGATGTACCACTGATTAGTTCAGAAACAATTAGAAAATTTATTGAGAACCATGAAAAAGAAAAAGCAATTGCAACTGTACTTGCAGTTGAAAATGAAAATCCATTTGGATATGGCAGAATGATTGTCGATGAAAATGGAGGTGTAATAAAAATTGTTGAAGAAGCTGATGCAGATAAAGAAGAAAAAAAAATAAGGATTATTAATTCAGGGATATATTGTGTTCAAAAAGATTTTTTAACTAATGCACTGAAAAAAATAACAAATGAAAATTCACAGGGTGAACTTTATCTAACTGATATTATAGGTATTGCTCATAATGAAGATAGAAAAGTTGGCTTGTTCCTAAGCAGAAATAATTCTGAGGTAATAGGCGTGAATACATGCGAAGATCTAAGCAGAGCTCAACAGATAATGAATAGTTGAATATTGGGAATTGACTTGACAATAAATGCAAATAAAGACTATATAACCCATTGAGTATAAAGAGGTGTGAAATTGGGTAAAGAGATTATTTTGAGTCAATTTGATAATATAGAAGAAAAAGTTGAGTTTCTAATTGAGCAATATTCGTCACTTAAAGATGAGAATTCTGATCTTAAAGAGAGAATTATTGAGTTGGAAGAAGTAGCGCATAATAAAGAAGAAGCTGAGAAACTTAATAACGAACAAAGGGAACTTGTTAAAGGAAAAGTCGACAGTTTGCTTGTTAAGCTGAAAAACTTTACTGAAATAACTTCTTAGAATTATTTAAAGATACTAAAAAAAAGAGAATTCATTGAGTCGAATTATAACAATTGAGCTTTTTGGGGAACAGCATAAATTCAAGGCAGAGGCAGATGATGCGAATGCTGAATCTATTATTCATTATCTTGAAAATAAAGTTGATGAAGCAGGATTAATGATGGCATCGCCGGGAAGGGATGTTAATAAATTTGCACAGCTTTTATTGGCGACACTGAACATTTCAAATGAATGTTATGACATGAAAGTTAAGTATGAAGAAGCTATAAGGCAAATAGATAAAAGATCCTCACAAATTGTTGATAAAATTGATGAATGTTTAAGATGAATTAGATGTATTTTTTTTTAATTTCTTTATGTAATATTTATAATATCAAATAGATAAACAATTGATTGATCCCTGCCGTGTTCGTGATTGCTACGAGTCTTTGACCCAATGCTAAACGAACGGGAGCCCGCTCTGGTTTTGGTGAGCAAGTTCTGGATTTTACAGAAAAGCCTAAAGAAGCTACAGGGCGCCCACCTTGAACCAAAAGGTTCAAAGCCAACGCAACACGGCACTTAGGTGGGGATTTTAATCGGACCAGTTTCTAGTTATCCTATCTACAGCTTTTAAAAAAAGCTCACGTCTTTATATTTATTTAAATTATAATGGTTCTGATGCAAAGATGTATTAAGGATCTTTAATATTTAGTTGTTAGATTTGTTTTATTTAAAGAAGACTTGGAGCTTATATTCCTTTAATTTCTGAGGAGTGTTAGCATGGTTGATACTACGATTAAGAAGATATATAATGAATAGGAGAGGGTGGGTATGAACGAAATTATTATAATATCAGGAGCTAGTGCAGGTTGTTTTATTGCCGGTTTTCTGATTGCATACGTGATTAAAGGAAGGGCGGTATCTAAGCGCTCAAAAATGGCTGAAGGTGAGGCTACTTTGATAGTGGATGAAGCGGAACGGAGGGCATCTTCACTCCTTAAGGAAGCCAGTATTGAGGCAAAAGATCGCCTTTTTAAAATGAAGAGTGATTTTGACTCTGAGACTAATGAAGCACGAGCAGAACTTAAGAAACTCGATAAAAGGCTTAATCAGAAGGTTGAAAAACTCGACCGAAAGCACGATCTGTTTGAAAAAAGAGATAGGGAACTCCTGCAAAATGAAAAGCAGGCACAAAAAGACGCAGATAAGGCCGATAGAAATAAAAAGAAATATGAGGGGCTTATTGAAAATCAGAAAATTCAGCTTGAAAAAATATCTGGTTTAACAACTGACGAGGCAAAGGACTTGTTGCTTCAAACCATGGAAAACGAAGCCCGTCATGATGGCGCAAAGATGGTAAAGCGAATTACAAGTGAAGCAAAGGAATCGGCCGATAAAGAATCGAAAAAAATAATTGCAACTGCAATTCAAAGGTATGCCGGTGATTTTATAGCTGAGAGAACAGTTTCAGTTGTTCCTCTTCCCAGCGATGAAATGAAGGGTCGTATTATTGGTCGTGAGGGTCGAAATATCAGAGCTCTTGAATCAGAAACCGGTATCGATCTTATAATCGATGATACTCCTGAGGCAGTTATACTTTCAGGTTTTAATCCCGTTCGACGAGAAGTTGCAAGGATTTCTCTTGAAAAATTAATTGCTGATGGTCGAATTCATCCCGCTCGTATTGAAGAGGTCGTAAAATCAGTCGAGAAGGAAGTTGATCAAACAATAAAAGAAGCTGGTGACCAGGCGGCATTCGATCTTGGTGTTCACGGGATTGATGGTGAGCTTATTAAAGTGATCGGACGTTTGAAATATAGAACAAGTTATGCCCAGAATGTCCTTCAACACTCGGTTGAGGTAGGATTCTTGTGTGGCGTTATGGCTGCAGAGCTTGGGCTTAACGAAAAACTTGCAAAACGTATGGGGCTTTTGCATGATATAGGTAAGGCTGTCGACCATGAAGTAGAAGGCCCTCATGCAACAATTGGTGCGGACCTGGCTAAAAAATATGGTGAATCCGATGAAGTTGTTCAGGGTATAGGTGCCCACCATGAAGATGTGCCCCCTTCGTCTGTTTATGACCTTCTTGTTCAGGCAGCTGATTCTCTTTCAGGGGCAAGACCTGGGGCGAGAAAAGAGCTCCTTGAAAATTATGTAAAACGTCTTGAAGAGCTTGAGGCAATTGCAAATTCATTTGAAGGCGTTGAAAATTCATACGCTATTCAGGCTGGGCGAGAGCTTAGAGTAATTGTTGAAGGCGATATTGTTCGTGATGAAGATGCTGTTGTAATGAGTGCAGATATTGCAAAACAGATTGAGGAAACGCTTACTTTTCCTGGCCAAATAAGAGTTACTGTAATCAGGGAAACCAGAGCTGTAGGGTACGCTAATAAGTAGGAAATGATAATGAATATTTTAGATGTATTGCGTGAAAGAGGGTTTGTTGATAATACAACACATGATGAAGAGTTGAGAGAGTATCTTTCGGCTGGAGATGCATCGTGTTATATAGGGTTTGATCCATCGGGAGATAGTCTTCATGTTGGGCATCTATTGCCTATTATGTCCCTAACCTGGATGCAGCAGGCTGGGCACAAGCCTATTGCGCTTGTAGGTGGTGGCACCGGATTGATTGGCGACCCCAGCGGTAAGACCGAAATGCGGAATATGATCACGAAAGAAGATGTTGATCATAATAAGGCATGTTTGAAAAAACAACTTTCTCATTATATTAAATTTGAGGATGGGAAGGCAGAGCTTGTTGATAATGCAGATTGGCTTTCCGGGCTTGGTTATATCGATTTTTTGCGTGATATTGGTCGTCATTTTAGTGTTAACCGAATGGTTAAGGCTGAAAGTTATAAGATGCGTCTTGAGTCAGATGAGGGATTAAGCTTTATTGAATTTAATTATATGCTTCTTCAGGCTTATGATTTTATGAAGCTTGTCGGCTCTCATAATTGCCTTCTTCAAATGGGTGGTAGTGACCAGTGGGGTAATATTGTAGCTGGTATTGATCTTACAAGGAAAATCCATAGAAAAACAAGTTTTGGTATTACATTTCCTCTTATAACTACAAGTAGTGGCGCAAAAATGGGTAAAACTGCCAGTGGGGCTGTGTGGTTAGATCCTAAAAAAACATCACCTTATGAATATTATCAGTTCTGGGTAAATACAGATGATAATGATGTTGCAAAGTTTTTAGCATTATTTACCATGTTGCCTATGAATGAGATTGATGGGGTTAAAGAGTTGCAGGGAGCTGATTTGAACAGCGCGAAAGCTATTCTTGCATTTGAGGCAACTGTTCTTGCTCATGGTAAAAATGAGGCTGAAAAGGCCTATAATTCAGCATTAAGTATGTTCGGGGCAAGAAAGATACCTGAATCAATGCTTCCTTCAAGTGGTATCCTCAGGAAGGCCGTTGAGGTAGTTAACGATAATGTGCCAAGTTCTGATATAGATAAAAATGAAATTGAGGCGGGGATACCCGCCTTTAAATTTTTCCATAGTATGGGTCTTGCTAATTCCGGTGGTGCCGCTCGTAAGTTAATCCAGCAGGGCGGTGCTTATATTAATGGTGAGAGGGTTAGTGCTTTTGATTATATTATCAACCTTGATGACTTTAAAGACTCCGAGGTTGTTTTAAGGGCGGGTAAGAAACGATATCATAAAGTAAGGCTTCTGTAGAATATGTTATGATGGTATAAATATATATTTTATTGATTCTAAATACCCAATGATAATAGGCATTTAATAAAAAGCTAAAAAAAAGATATAAATAGTAGTTGACACAAGATTGAACAGGGTGTAAAACCCTCGAGTCTTTGTGATACGAAGCGGTTTTGGAAACAA
>PJEL010002237.1_pt1 | contig 18130 bp, 15 predicted proteins | sample 1853271 | NCBI WGS metagenome assembly PJEL01 (sample SAMN08108733, study PRJNA415343) | Invertebrate metagenome, whole genome shotgun sequencing project. | host: Globobulimina | place: Sweden: Gullmar Fjord | collected 2015-08
TCTTTTATGTAATGTGCTAAATTCAGTTTCTAAAATAACAACAAGAATTTCTTTACTGTGTTGATGAATAGCTCAAAATTGTTGATGAATGGTCAAAAATTATATCCACCTGCCAGACCAATCATCATATTGCCTAGCATCCTGACATCCTGTCCTTGCTCGTTCTCCACCTGATGGAGAGAACCTCCGAATTCGAAGGCAGTCAAGCAGAAATCCAATAACAGTCTTGCCGACCAGTTTTCATTTCGATAGCTGGCCCCAAACTTACTACAGGCTCCCAACGTGCTTGAATTCAAAGCATCTTCGTCTAGGAAATTATTAATTACGATATATTGGTATTGAATCTCACCTCCCAACTGCAGACTGAATTCTCGCCAGATGAGGACACTATAATCGGCAAAAATACCCAAGTGTGAAAAGAGACCGGATAAGGTGGCTGAGTCGACATCGCCTGATTGATTTTCATATTCACAACCTTGAACCCCAATATTTGAATATTTGTCACTATCATTTGTGCAACTGCTTATTTCGGTCAATTGACCCAGGTCAAAGCTCAGACCGTATCCGCCTTTATTATTTGTCTGGCGATATTCAGTCTTTATACCGTTGCCTTCTATGGTTCCGCTTATTTTAATTGCCTCAGCAGAGTTCACTTCCGGTGTGGATATATGATTGTATTCCAGGCGTCCCAGATAATGTACCACACCCAAGCCGACCCAGGCCTCTTTCTCTCTTGCTTGAAAAACAGACCCGGTATTCTGTGGCGGGTTACTCATTCCGATATACTCCAGCTGGTTTCTATCGGTACTCACTGCTGAGGGTGGCGATCTATCATTTCTATTCTCTGCAAAAACCAGAGATTGATCCTTGTGCACGAAGAAAAATTCTCCGTTTTCATCGTCAGCAATATAGAGCCTGCCGTATTCTGGCGTTTGGGCAACGCCAGTGTTTTTAATGGATTTTCGAAGTTGAAAGGCTAACTCGGACGCGCTGAGGGGTTCCGCCCGTTTTTGGGAAAGAATATCCAGAAGATTCCCGGCAAAAACTGAGTGGTTTTTTCCCCCACTATCACTGACTGGTTCAAGACCGCCGGAAGTAATGATTTGTCGGCTTTTTTTCTGAGACATCTCGCGATAAAATCCGGAAGGTGCAGATGAACCTCTAGATTTCCTGACCAGCGAACCACTGAAACAGGAATCGGCAATTAGCAACGTGTGCCGGCTTTTAATCGCTTTCATCTTGCTGAGAACGGTACTGGTCGGAATAAAAAACCGCTGGGTGGATGGATCGCCACCATTTTTCGGGATCCAGTACCCCTCCTCTTCATCGACCGGATAATAACCGTGTCCTGCGTAATAGATGATCAGGTGGGTCTGATCATCTACCATTTTCTTCAAGCTATGGAAGCTGTCAATTATCTGTTCGAAAGTAGGGTCTTCAAGGGAGATGACATCTTCGGGCCTGAATCGATAACTGTCGATCAGCTGTTTGCGAATGGCGGTTATATCATCAATAGGGTTGTCCAACGGTTGCCAGGCTGGATGATCGTAGTGGTTAATTCCAATCAGTAGTGCCATATACCGGAAGTTACTAAAGCGGTTTTCAGCATTCCGCCGGGTATTTTCAACTTCCTGGTTAATGGTCGCCAGTGAAACGTCACTGACTGAATCGTTGCGAAGCTGTTGTAAAAAGACGTTGCGTGGCCGTGTCGTGAGATCCAGGTGTTCCAGTATATAGGCTGTCCGAGCCGGATTTCCGTTTTGATGAAACCATGCCGCAGCGGCCAGGATATCTTCAGATGAGACGGGAATGGTAGACGATGACGGGTTCAACACCAGATTATCCCATATTTCATTAAAAAACTCTGCATCAGTCAGTGGGGGGGCCGCCTCTTTTCCTCTGACTCTAGTTTGCCGAGAGAAATTGCGGGGTTTCGAAAGAGCACTGAGAAACTGCAAGGCGTTTGAGAATCCAGAACCGGGTTTTCGATCGATTTCATCCATCTGGAATATGCCACTGGTATCTATTCGCAGCAGGTTTTTATCTTTCTGCAGGAAGAGCCTGGCGCCAGGAGTCACTTCAATCCCACTGTAATGTTTCGGTGAAATCTCCTGATTGACTGCTACTGGTGTCCGTTGCCCTTGTTGATCCAATAAAAAAATCTCCCCTGAAAACAGTAAAATCCGAAATGGCTTTTTATCGGCGTAAACCGGTTTTACCATGCTGATGGTCACCAGAAAAATCAGCAGGTAAAGACTGCCGTGTTTTATGGCAGTTGTCATCAGGTGTGAAGAAAAAGTCATGAATCAGAAATTGTTTTAAAGTGGAAAAACAAAGGATTAATAGGTCCAAAAAAGGTAGCAGTGATAAGAGTATCTGGGAATAGCAAATTGTTGTCAGCCAGGTGATAAACTGTCAAAAATTGATGATAAATGGAAAGTCAGGATTCATCTATTGCTGAGTGTCGGCTCAAAAATTAGTCAAGTGTTTCCCATAAGTGAAAAGGAAACACGTTGCTGGCACATTCTGTTTGCAAAATGTCCAGTGCTTTTGGGGACTTTTACAAATTGATTATGTGAATTTATTTTTTAACGATCACTGAGTGTCGGCATTTTCTCACTGTTATCATGATATAGAACAAAAACAAAGTGTTCAGTTGTGTAGGCCTCATCAAACCGTCTTCTTTGAGATAAAATGCGATTATTACTAAAACGTCTTGCGGGAATGGGGTTGATCATCCGGGTTTAAAGATCTAAACTGAAAGGCTAACAGATTGATCTGACGGAATTCCCTGATAGTTGTGCAGTCATGACTGGTAGAACATATGGAAGGGTGTAAAAGGAGCTACGAATATACCAGATGCAGACCGCTTTCATAGTTTCTTTCTAAAAATAAATTTTGCAAAAAACTTTAAGAACAACGTGATGGAAATAAAACTGTACAATACGCTGACCAATCAGAAAGAGGTTTTCAAACCCCTTGAACCCGGGAAAGTGAAAATCTACAATTGTGGGGTGACCGTTTATGATCATTGTCATCTGGGTCATGCCAGGGGGGCTATCAATTTTGATGTCTTACGACGGGTATTTCTGACTCTGGGATATGATGTCACCTATGTCAAAAATTATACGGATATTGATGACAAGATGATCAATCGGGCCAATGAAAGAAAGATCTCTGTCGAAGCCTTGTCTGAAGAGAATATTGTATCCCATGATAGTGATATGGCCGCTCTGGGAGTTGATCCTCCTGATATTGCCCCCCGGGCAACCCATCACATCGCTGAAATTATCTATATCACACAGCAGTTGATCGATAAAGGATATGCCTATGAAGTAAACGGAACCGTTTTCTTTCGCGTCAGAAAATTTGAAGCTTACGGGAAGCTCAGCGGAAAGAATATAGATGATCTGGTGTCCGGAATTCGTGTGGAAGTTGATGATGAAAAGGAAGATGCGCTGGATTTTGCACTCTGGAAAGCGGCTAAGCCACTCGAACCGACATGGGACAGCCCCTGGGGGCCTGGACGACCAGGATGGCATATTGAATGCTCAGCCATGAGCGCACGACATCTGGGGAAATCATTTGATATTCATGCGGGCGGCAGTGATCTGATTTTCCCCCATCACGAGAATGAAATCGCGCAGTCGGAATGTGCAAACAGCGTGAAGTATGTCAACTACTGGCTGCACAACGGGATGATCAAGATCGAAAACCAGAAGATGTCAAAATCCCTGGGCAATTTTGCGACGATCTCAGATCTGGTTAAGACCTATCATCCCGAGTTGATCCGCTTCTTTATCCTCTCTGCTCAATACCGACAATCCCTTGATTTCAGCAAAGCAGCGCTGACCAAGAGTGCAGAGGGCCTGGATCGGATATATGGTGCGCTGGAGAAATATGAGTCTGCGAATGGTCGCCCTGAAACTGTGGAGGGTACTTCGGGCTCAGGCAGTACCGAAACATACAAGCAACGGTTCTTAGCAGCTATGGGTGATGATCTGAATACCCCTCAAGCCATTGCGGTGTTGTTCGATCTGACGAAAATGATGAATTCAGGTGGTGTGGATGACTCGGCCGGTTATTTCATGCTGCGTGAGTTGGGCACTGTTCTGGGTATTCTGCAAACCCCGGCGGAACAATGGTTCAAGGTCCCCCGCATCGCCAAGGAAAAAGAGGGACTGAGTGATGAAACGATTGACGAGCTTCTCGAGAAACGGATCCAGGCCCGGACTTCAAAAAACTGGGCGTTGGCAGATGAAATCCGGGACCAGCTCAATGACGCTTCCATTCAATTGGAAGATCGTGATGGAAAAACATTCTGGCAGAGAAAATAGTCATGGGAAAACCATCCAAAGGGAAAGCACAGCATGACAAAAGCCTGCTGTACGGGATCTCTCCTGTGCTGCAGTGTCTGACATTTGGTAGCCGCAAGTGTCACCAGCTTATGTTAAAGGACGGCAGCAGTTCTCCCCGTGTCAAAGAACTGGTGCGGTTGGCAAAGTCAAAAGGAGTACCCGTCACAAAAGTAGATGGCGGGAAACTGGTCTCAATGACAGGATCCAAATTGCACCAGGGAGTTGTTCTCTCTTGTGGCGAATTGAAGACCCATGATCTGGACGAATTTCTTGAAGGACTGCCGGGCAAAGGCAGGCAACTGCTGCTTGCCATGGACCAGGTGGAGGATCCTCAGAACCTGGGAGCGGTCATTCGTTCGGCCGCTTTTCTGGGGGCGGTGGGTTTGATATCACTCAAAAAGCATGCGGCTCCACTGTCCGCAGCTGTTTCCAAAGCATCTGCCGGTTCACTGGAACATTTTCCGGTGATTCAGGTCGGGAATCTGTCGGAGAGTTTACAACGGTTGAAAAAAGAGGGTTTTACTGTGGCGGGGGCTGCAGGTGACGGAGAGGCCATCCCGTTTCATGAAATGCCTTTGACGGAACGGATGGTTCTGGTTATGGGTAATGAAGGGCAGGGACTACGAAATTTAACTCGTAGACGCTGCGATTTCCTGATTCGCATTCCAGGCAATGAATCAGTGGAGTCGCTGAATGTCAGTGCTGCAGCTTCCATCCTGATTCATCATCTGGTAGTTTCAAATTAAACTCGGAAAATAATGAAAAAGAAAATACTTCTGCTCAACGGACCGAACCTGAACCTCCTGGGAGGCCGCGAGCCTGAAATATACGGCAGTAAGACACTGGCGGATATCGAGTTGGAAACGGGGTCTTTTCTTGAGGAGCATGGGTGCCAGTTGACCTCTTTTCAGTCTAATCATGAAGGCGCATTGATCGACTTTTTACACACAAATGCCGATGCAGATTACCTGATTATCAATCCGGGCGGGCTAACCCATACCTCTGTCGCACTCAGAGATGCACTGACCGGAACGGAAATCCCCTTTATTGAAATCCATATATCCAACATCCATTCCCGGGAGTCTTTCCGGCACCACTCTTTTCTTTCGGCAGTTGCTGATGGTGTGATTGTGGGGTGTGGCATTCATGGCTACCGACTGGCAGCTGAACTGATCCTGCAACGGATTACTTGAAAAATGGCCGAAGAGATGGCTAGTCCACAGGCAAGTAACCCATTGCCAAAGATAACCGATCAGAGTGAAGCGAATCTCCGCGAGTGGGCGGCCAAACAGGGAGAGAAACCGTTTCGTGCGGTTCAGCTCTTTCAGTGGCTCTATCTGCATCGAGTGGACGAATGGGATGAGATGACAAACATCTCTAAAAAGTTCCTCAAAAACGCCTCCCACCATTTCTCATTGCAGCGTATTCCCATCGTTCATAAACAGGTAGCACCGGACGGAACCGTCAAAATGCTTCAGGAACTTGACGATGGGCACCGCATCGAAAGCGTCCTGTTAAATCATGGCGATCACTTCACTGTTTGCATCTCCACCCAGGTGGGATGTGCTATGGGTTGCAAATTCTGTCTGACAGCCAGGATGGGTTTGAAAAGAAATCTGACTCCGGGAGAGATTGTGGAGCAGGTGCTGAATGCCCAAAGTCTGTTGCCCGCAGGAAAAATCCTCCGAAATATCGTCTACATGGGAATGGGGGAACCGTTTCACAATTATGATAACACCATCCACTCCCTGAAGATCTTTCTGAACCCGCATGGATTTGGTTTTTCAACCCGACGCATTACGGTTTCCACCAGCGGGATTGTTCCCGGAATCGAGAAATTTGCTCAGGAATCCGATCTGCGCGTTAATCTGGCCATCTCACTAAACGGAGTGACCCAGGAGGCCCGCAAGAAGTTGATGCCGGTCAGCCGCCGCTACTCCTTGGAGGATCTGATCGAAAGCTGCAGACAGTTTCCCAAGGAGTCCAGAAAACGGATCACTTTTGAATATATCCTGATGCAGGGACTGACAGACTCAATGGAATCGGCTCGCAAGCTGGTAAAGTTACTGCACGGAATTAAAGGGAAAGTGAACCTGATTCCTTACAACGAGAATGCAGAACTGCCCTACAAAGCGCCCGAACCGGAATCTGTCAAAAAGTTCCAGCAGTACCTGATGGATCATGGTATTCTGGTGACGACACGGGTCTCCAGGGGCCAGGAGATTTCCGCAGCTTGCGGTCAGCTCGCTACTGAAGAGTCCTAACAAATCACTTCAAGGTCATTGAAATATTTTCGATAAAAACCACGGTCTCTGGTTAGAAGCCTTTCGGATACATTTCTGGCATGGGCGCCAATCAAAAAATCAGCAAGAATCCGGCTGCTTTTCCCACCTGAATTTCGATATTTTTTCCACATCGAGCCAGCTTCATACGCTGTTTCGGTATCCAATGATATAATGCGAATACCAAGGGTCTTTAAGGTCTCATCCAAGAGCTTCTTACTTTGAAATTGGGGGGAAAGTTCCGCATAAATAATATCATTGATAACAAGTGATCCTTCATTAAAGCATGCATCCAACGAATTGGCAGACGTTTTTCCAAATTTCGGATCTGGAAGAAAGATATCTAGCAGGATATTGGTATCCACAAACGTAATCATTTCCCCCTCATTTCCTCAACAATACTGTCTGTATCGGTGTTTTTCTTCAATATTCCATACACTTTCTGGACAGGACCGGTTTGGAGAGTTTTTTTCTTAATAAATATACCCGAACTGTCCGGTATCATCTCCACTTCCATATTTGGAAATAAGCCGTACTGTTCCCTCAGATTTTTGGGTATGGTGATTTGTCCGCGATCTCCGATTTTCATATTTTTCTCCTCTGAATTACATATCTTACAATACATATTATCTGAATTGAGCCCACCAGTCAAGAAATTGAGATAGCTACTGAAGTGCCTGCCAGGCCTTCTGATAGTGCCTGAAAATCCTGTCGTCCAGGATCGTATTGATATCCTGCTGATCTGTCTTTAAACTTCCCTTGCCAAAATACAGACTGCTGCGAATCAAATCCCTGGTCAAATAACGGGTCTCGCTGACTGGCAGTCGGCCATTGCTGACACGCTCCTGCAACCCTTTTTCCCCGTACCGTTCCTGATGTCCGGCAATCCACCAGCCCCAGTCACCAAATGAGGGAACCGTATGATGAATGGGAATACCCGATAAACCAGCGGCGGACATGGTGCGGCCGATAATCAGAAAAGCCTCTTTGGCAGCAGACGGGGAGGAAGATTGCTGAATCAACAATCCGTCGAAGGCCAGTTTGTCTTTCAACAGGGAATAAAACTCGCGGGAGTAGAGCTTGGAGAGGGATTGATTATTGGGATCGGGAAAATCGATGATAATCACATCATAAATTCCGGAGATCGAAGCCACAAATTGGTAGGCATCCAGATTGACGATATGGACAGAAATCTCTTCATACTGTTGGTGCCGGCGGAAAAATCCATGTCCTTGCTGGGGGATATTAATTTTTGCTCCCTGCGATACACCATCCGACTTTTCAGGGCGGACTTTCTGGTTCAGCAGGCTACCTTGGTTTAACTTGACCAGTTCTGGAAGAGTGGTCGCCAGGCTGGTCATTTCAGGATCGATATCCACCAGCGTAATGGATTCCACCCCTTTGTATTTCAAGATCTCCCTGACCGCCAGTCCGTCACCACCGCCCAGAACCAGGATTTTTTTATGGACCGGTGTGGCTGACATGACCGGATGGACTAGAAATTCATGATAGATGTGTTCATCAATGCTGGAGAACTGCAGGTGTCCATTAATGAAAAGGTTGTAATCCCCACTGCGGCTTTCTGTCATGACAATTCGCTGGTAAGGCGTTGTACGGGTGTGGATGATGGTATCCCGGTAAAGCTTTTGTTCGGCGGTAATAGTGATTTTTTTTCCGTTTATCAAACCCGTCAGCAAAAGCAGAATAACACCTATAGCAAAAATGGGGATGGCTCGGGGATACCTCATCCAGGGGCGAAACCAGATCCAGGTAAACAAAGCCACACTGACATTGATCAGTCCCAGGAAAAAACTGATCTCCAGGACGTTGAAAAAAAGCGGAAGCAGAAAAACCCAGATAATGGCACCCAGAAATGATCCGATATAGTCCATCTTCAGAATCATTCCCAGGTTGTGTTTCAAACTGGGGGCTGTTTTCTGGTTGACTCTGGTTAGTAGCGGAATTTCCAGGCCGATCATCAGGCCGATAGCACAGATAAAAAAGTAGTGGAACAGGATAAAATAGCTGTGGAAATGTCCGAACACATATAAAGACACTGTGGGGCCGATTCCGCCCAAAAGGCCGAGCAACACTTCAAGGAAAATAAAGTTGTCGACATTCAATTCGTCCGGCAGGTACTTCTGTAGATCTGCCCCAATACCCATGAAAAACATCATTAAGCCGATGGTGATGGCCCATTGTTTAACAGAATCCCCCAGGATATCTGAGCCAAGACGGCTGAATGTATATTCGTAGCTAATACCACATATCCCAACAAACAGCATCGAGAGACCGAGAACAAGCGCCAGGGTTTTAGCGTTGTCGGGTGTGGCTGTTTTTTCCAGAGAGGTTTTTTTCATGTCATGGCAGAACGGGTTGATGGGGAAAAAGCCTACTCTCCAATCCTTAAACCATTGGCTTCATTCTGGTCAATGACCCGCCAGGTAAAATTCGGTGTTCGAAGTTCAGTGAAAGTGGATCAGACCGGACGTCCAGCAGGGATGTTTATTGACGGTTTCACCCTGATCCATCTATATTTGCAACAAGGTAGATAAGGGGACATGATACTCGTATCGTGTCCCCATATCTACGACGACGCTGAAAAGCAGCCCCAGACAATTAAAAAGAAATTGGATACTGATGGAAGACCTGATATTGAAATTGAAAGAACAGATTATTGAAGAGCTGGATTTGGAAGATATGAAGCCGGAGGAGATTATTACTGAGGAACCGCTGTTTGGAGAGGGGCTTGGGCTCGATTCCATCGATGCGCTTTCTCTGGTTGTGCTATTGGAAAAAGAGTATGGGATTCAGGTAGTGGATCCGGAGCAGGGCCTAGCCGTCCTATACTCCATCCGGACCATCGCTGATCATATTCAAACTGAGACGGGGAATCCATGATGAATCGTTTCAATGCCAGAGTGAAATCCGCAGGATTTGGTCTTCTGATACTGCTGGTTCTGAGCAGCGCGGTCGGAGCTAAAACAGCTAGTGCTGAGTCCGATCTAATCATGGGGATTCGGGAAAAAGCAGAACATATTAAATCACTGCAAGCAGAATTTATTCAGCAGAAACAGTTGAAAATCCTGGTGCGCCCCTTGATTTCAAAGGGTCACTTCCTTTTTAAGGCCCCGTCTTCCATTCGCTGGGAGTATATTTCACCGGTCAGAAGCGTGATCGTCCTTCATCGGGGGAAAGTAAAACGGTTTTTCGCAAAGGATGGGTTGATAGTCAGGGATGCGGGTGCAGATCTGCAGGTTATGCAGATTGTCATGCAGAATATCACCCGTTGGCTGAGTGGACACTTTGCTGAGAATCCTGGATTTAACATGACAGTCGAAGAAAACCGAATCCTGCTGAAACCATCAAATCAGATCTCTGGTATGATAGACCGGATTGAACTACTGTTATCAAAAGAACCCGGTATGATTGATACGATCATAATTTATGAAGATAGCGAAAACTACACAAAAATAGAGTTTAAAATGCTAGAAATCAATGGGCCGCTGGCAGATTCCGTTTTTGAAGAGATTTCATGAGACCTCTTGCCTATCTTATTATTCCGATACTGTTCATCTTATCATCCTGCTCTTCTCTGCCGACGATCAATTCTGATCCATCTCTCAAAACCGCTCTTTGCAGCAAGCCTTTTCCAAGCGGACGAAAACAGTTTATACACTCTCTTATCGTATCATTGCCAGGGGGTAAAAACAGCCTTATGACTGGAATTACTACTCTTTCTGCCGAGATGAGGTCTGTTCATGTGATGATTATGACACTGGAAGGGCTGACCTTGTTTGAAGGTAAGTTGATAGAAGATCAAATCGAAATCCTGAGGAGTATTTCTTTATTTTCTACAGTCGCCTTCGCTGACGGTTTGCTGAATGATGTCCGCCTTATCTTTTTGAAACCAACAGGTCAGCTGGCAGAGATCGGCAGAACAGATCAGGGATCACCGATCTGCCGTTACCGAAACATCGATAAATCGATCCTGGACATTGTGATTGACGCGAACGGAGATTGGGAACTGGTTCAATATGGGGTTGATTCTCAAATAAACCGAAGGGTGATTGCTCAATATGACATCTCCAGTATGCCATCAGAGAAGAAATACACACCAGATAGAATTAAATTGATTGTAACTGGTAGTTTTCACTACACCTTGGATATGCAAATCATTCAGTCAATGGACATTGAAACGAAGCATGAATAACGGCGTCTTTGGACCTGATTCACTCTTCCATATATATACCGCTTGCGGATGACTATTTCTGTGCGTTAACGTATACCCTTGGGGCACAAGCGCTGTCCTCGATTCCTGGATATCAATTGGCTGAGGATGATGAGAATTTTGTGCGGGTGGAGTGATGCTTTTTTTCTAACGGATGGAAGGTGATTGATGGATTCAGGATCTACTATAAAAAGAGACTTCGCCTTTGTTATGCCGGTGTACAACCATCCGCAGTACGTGACCCAGGTTATTCAAGGAGTCCAGAAGTACGGCTTTCCGGTAATTGTGGTCGACGATGGTTCGACCGATGAAACAGCTGCTTGTCTGGAAAAAATTAAAGGAATTCATGTGCTGTCTCATAGCATCAATCAAGGAAAAGGGGCTGCTATCCTGAGTGGATTTCGGGAAGCAGTAAAGATAGCAGATCGCGCTATTATCATCGACGCCGACGGGCAACATAATTCTGAGGATGCGGTATTGTTGATGGAGTCTGCATTGGGAAACTCGGGTGCGATTATCATTGGCACTAGACAAGAGATGAAAGAACAGTTGGCCCCTTGGACCAGTCGCCTTGGAAGAAAGCTCTCCAATTTCGGGGTATTTGCCGTCACTGGAATGTGGCTGAAGGACTCCCAATCCGGTTTTCGTATCTATCCACTGCCTGAATGCCTGGATCTGGGTGTAAATACACGGCGGTTTCAATTTGAGGTGGAAATTCTGGTAAAAGCCTGTTGGCAGGGGATCCCGGTTTTGGAAAAACCGATTGGAGTGAAATACAAGAAAGAGATCAACTGGGTTTCCCACTTTCGTCCCTACATAGATTTCCTGCGTATTGTTGCAACTTTCTCCCGCTTGCTTGCCCAAAGAGTTCTGATTCCTTCCGCCCTTCGGAGGAAAATGTATGCCCGAAAATAAAAAAGGCTTTAATATTCCTATCACTTTTGTCACCCTGATTGTCTTGATTCTGCTGTTGGTTGTTGCCGCCATTCGAATCCGTTTGGATTTCAATGTTACCGCAACTCTGCCCACCGATGATCCGGCCATTTCCAACGCCCAGTACATGCTTAAACATCACCCGCTCCAGGATCAGGTGATTATTGATGTGGGTCTGACATCCGCAGATCCGGATCTTCTGGTGGAAACCGGTAATATAGTTGTGCACGAGTTGCAGCGCAGTGGCCTGTTCAAACGGGTTGGAATGGGGGATCTTCAGCTTGGTTTTCCGGCCTTGCTGCAGACAGTATTGGACAAACTGCCGATTCTTTTTTCCAGAGCTGAGCTGGAAAAACGTGTCCGGCCTCTACTGGCGCCACACCGGGTCAGGAAGTCACTGATCTCGTCACTGAATCAATTGGCAGGGCTGGAAGGAGTTGGCCGTGGGGCGATGATTACCAGGGACCCCTTGGGACTAAACCGACTGATCCTTGAGAAAATGTCTTTTCTAAGCCCTGCAAAAGGTATCCGGATGTATCGCGGACATCTTGTTTCCGAGGATAATAAGCATCTGCTGATTGTTGCCAGCCCAGTAAAACCCGGAATCGATACTGCAAATTCCCGTTCTCTGACCCGCCAGTTGGATAAACTTGCTTATCTGATGGCTCATCGAAACCAGCAGCCAGGTCAAAAGGTGGTTTTGACGGCGGTAGGGCCTTATCGGGCAGCACTTGATAACGAATTGATCGCGCGGGCTGATACTCAACGGGCAATAATCTACTCCGTTGTTGGTATTGCGCTGTTGCTGCTTTTTTCATTTCCCCGTCCGGGTATCGGTTTATTGTCGCTGTTGCCGGCCCTTGCAGGGACCATTATCGCCCTTTTTCTCTTTTCAGTCTTCTATTCGTCTGTCTCCATTCTGACATTGGGATTTGGCGGGGCTGTGATATCAATCACTGTTGATCACGCCATTGCCTATTTTCTGTTTCTGGACCGGCCCTATCAAACTTCAGGCAGGGCAGCAGCCCGTGAAACCAGAGCGGTTTGCCTGCTGGCGCTTCTGACAACCGTTGGGGCATTCTTAACGCTTTCCATCAGTGGTTTTACAATCCTGTCCCAGATTGGCCAGTTTGCCGCTATGGGGATCGCCGGGTCATTTATCTTCCTGCATACCGTATTCCCCCGACTGCTTCCGGGACTGCCTCCTGCACAAAAAAGGCGGGTGCCGCTGCTGCAGAGGTTCGTCAACCGGCTGGGGACAATCAGCAACATGAGATGGGTGGCCATAGCATTTGTTTTTGGGGGAGTGATGCTGTTTTTTGCTCACCCTCGGTTCAGTGTCGACCTGGCTTCCATCAATACCATCAGACCGGCAACAGCGGAGGCAGAACAGAGAGTCAGCCGCATCTGGGGAAATGTGTTTTCCAGTGTGTATATGGCACTGGAGAGTGACAGCCTGTCTGATATGCAGCAAAAGAGTGATCACCTGCTGAACCTTTTAGAAGTAGACCGGAACGCCGGGAAAATCGACTCGGTCTTTGTCTCTTCGATGATTTTTCCAGGTGAGGGTAGAGCCCGCAAAAATTTCTCAGATTGGCGTAAATTTTGGACCCGGCAGCGTATTGCAAACCTGAGAAAGGAGATCAGGCAGGTATCTTCAGAACTGGGATTTACACCTACAGCATTTAATCCTTTCTATCAGAAGCTTTACCAGAAGAAAATCCCAGAGTCTGAATTGCCTGAGAAGTTCTCAACTATCATGGGCATCAGAAGATTACCTGATCAGGAGAAATGGGTACAGTTCCTGACAATTAAACCCGGAGATAAGTATTCGGCAGAGTCATTTTTTCATCGGTATCAGAGTGAAAAATCAGTGATCTCGTTTGACGCTGGATATTTCTCCAGTCGCTTGGGAGACATTCTTTTTTCCACTTTTTTGAAAATGGTCATTTTCATCAGTATTGCTGTTGTCTGTTTGATTTTCTTTTTCTTCCTGAGCTGGCAGCTGACCTTGATCACCATCTTGCCAGTGGTTTTTGCCATGGTTAGTACGTTGGGGACGTTGAACCTCCTGAACCATCCGCTGGATATTCCCGGATTAATGCTCTCGATCATTGTAATTGGCATGGGTGTGGATTATTCGCTTTTCTTTGTGCTTTCCTATCAACGGTATGGAGATGAAAACCATTCATCGCTGGGGCTGATTCGCATGTCGGTATTTCTGGCATCGATGTCGACACTGGTTGGATTTGGGGTACTCAATTTTGCTGACCATAAACTGCTCAAAAGCGCCGGCCTGGTGTCAGTGCTGGGCATTGGGTACGCCCTGCTCGGGGCGTTTGTGATTCTGCCCCCCTTGTTGCGCAGAGTAATTATCACTGATCGTCAGCGGGTATTGCAAAAAGACTCGTTGTCAGAAAGCCGTCTGAAGCGGGTTGTGTTGCGCTATTTGCATCTGGAAGCATACCCCCGCATGTTCGCCAGGTTTAAAATTCTGCTGGATCCGATGTTTCCGGAATTGGATCGTTATATAGACTTTTCCGGGAAAATACTGGACGTGGGCTGCGGTTATGGTGTCCCGGCCTGCTGGATTCTAGATCGATTCCCCGGTGCCAGGATTTTTGGCGTGGATCCGGATCCGGAGCGGGTCAGAATTGCTGGCAAGGTCTTGGGGAAGGATGATGTGTTGGTGGTGGGGAGTGCGCCGGATCTTCCTTTCAAGGATCAGAAATTTGATATGGCCATGTTGCTCGATATGATTCATTATCTCGACGACACACAGCTGGTGCAGACATTGAAAACGATTTATACATGCTTGGAGCGGCGGGGGAAAATCGTGATCCGTGTGACGATCCCTAATCCGGGCCGGATCTCAAAGTGGCTCTGGATCGAAACCAAACGTCTGCAATTTCGCAAACAACCTGCTTATTTCAGGTCAATCGTTGAGCTGCGCACATTGATAGAGTCCTGCGGTTTTAAAATCGAAGCAGAAGATCCCTCCGGAAATCAGCGAGAGGAGACCTGGATTATGGCTGGTATTCTGGATGAGCCGGCGGTCAATCCAGAACAGGTGAGGTTATGAAGAAGGAGGGTGATAAATTGAGAGTGCTGGCCTTAAAGATGGTCGGATACTGGTTTTTCAGCCTGCTTTCCCGGATTATTGCCGCTGGCTACTATATTTTTATACCGGGGCGGGTAAGGGTGTCTGCTCGATTTTATCAAACGCTCTTTCCAACAAGGGGTTGGCTACATGCTTACTTGTGTGTCTGGAGGCAGTATCAACGGTTTACCAGGATTTTTTTAGACCGACGCTGGTTGCTGGATTTCAATCGTATCTCTGTTACCATGGAGGGTTGGCAAGCATTTGAAGAAACACTGCAGCAAAACAGAGGTGCCATCATGCTGATGTCTCATGTAGGAAACTGGGATGTGGCGGCACACTTGCTGAAAAGGCAGGAACCAGATATAAGGCTCCTGATCTACATGGGGATCAGAAACGGGGAGCAACTCGAAAAAATGCAGAAAAAGGGCTTAATCGAGGAAGGCATAAAAATTATCGCGGTGGGACACGACCAAGGATCCCCATTTGACCTGATTGAGGCCAATACCTTTTTAAACACCGGTGGATTGGTTTCTCTCGCCGGGGATGTAATCTGGCATAAATCCCAGCGCACAGTAAAGGTTGATTTTTTAGGACACACGGTCAATCTGCCTGCATCTCCCCATTTACTGGCATTGATTTCAGAAAGACCCCTTTTTGTGCTCTTTCCGATCAAAACCGGGGCATTGCAATATCAGATTCGAATCTGCCCTCCCATCCAGGTAAACGCAAAAAACCGGGGAGATCGAAATGAAGCGGTCAGACGTTCAGCCCAGGCCTATGCGGATTTACTGACAGATACAGTCAAGCAGCACCCCTTTGAGTGGTTTCATTTTGAACCTTTTCTGGATAGAACCCCGGATAAAAAAGTTTGAGTTTATCCAGGCAGAATAACCCCAACACATTGCATAGAGATTTCATGAACAGACCCTGGCAGAAACACTATGATCCCTACGTTATTTCTGAACCCACCTATTCGGAGATGACCCTGCCGGATATCCTGAACCAGACTGCGCTTGAGTATCCCGATTTTATCGCCACGACTATGAACAATCTGGATATTACCTATGGTGAGCTCAACAAAAAAGTCAACGGTTTCGCCCATGCCTTGCAGAAGATGGGAGTGAAAAAAGGAGACCGGGTGGCACTGCTGCTGCCGAACTCTCCAACCTATATCATTGCCTTTTATGGCGTCGCCAAATTGGGGGCCATTGTGGCCAATCTCAATGTGATGAGCCGGGGCAGCGAATTGATCAGGAGCTTGAATGGTTCCGGTTCGGAGATTGTGATTACACTGGATATTTTCCTCAACAACATAATTCAGATCGTTGCAGAGACTGCTCTACGGGAAATTATCATTCATTCTGTTTTTAACCAGGAGAAAGAACTTGAGCCAGGTGAGTCCTGTCCCGAAATTCACATTCTGAACGATCTGGTTGCGGCGAACCCTGTGAATGAACCCGATCCAGTCTATAATGCGGATGATGTGGCGGTTTTACAATACACTAGCGGTTCAACGGGGGAGCCCAAGGCCGCTGTTTTGACCCATCGCAATCTCGTCTCCAATGTGATTCAGGCATACAGCTGGAATCCGTTACCGCAGCGCTTGAATGAAGCGATTCTCTGCATCATCCCCTTTTTCCAGGTTTTCGGTATGACCATCTGTATGCATCTGTCCATTTACATGGGTTTGCGTATGGTCCTCTATCCGATGTTCGACTGGTCCAATATTCTAAATATTCTCAAAGATATTAAAAAATACCAACCGATATCATTTCCTGCGGTGCCGGCCCTCTGGGCAGCGCTGGTGACGCACACAGAAGCGGGACAACATGGACTTTCATCCATTGAGATTGCAACAGGGGGCGGTGCTCCGCTGCCGGTCTGGGTGCAGGAGAAATTTCAGCAACTGACTGGGAAAAAGATTGCCCAGGCCTATGGGCTATCAGAGGTCTCTTCAACGTCCCATATTACGCCATTTAGAGGGGAGACCACCATTTTCGATTCTATTGGATTGCCGCTACCCGATACAGATGTCAGAATTATGGATATTGATACCGGTGAAACCGAGTGTGCCATCGGCGAAGTGGGAGAGATGATTATCAAGGGACCCCAGGTTATGCAGGGATACTGGAACGATCCGGAGCGGACCCGGGAGGTTATTCGGCAGGGCTGGTTGTACACCGGGGACCTGGCGCGGATGGATGAAAATGGATACTTTTACCTGGTGGATCGTAAAGACGATCTGATTATCTCCCGTGGTTACAATGTCTATCCCAGCGACATCGAAACCGTTCTCAAAAAACACCCGGCAGTTTATGACGCTGCGGCTATTGGCAGTCCTGATAAAATGAGGGGCGAGGCGATTGTCGCCTATGTGGTGCTTAAAGAGGGAAAAACTGTTGAAAACCGGGATTTGCTCGATCTTTGCCGTGATCGGCTGCCGGCTTATAAGGTGCCGCGCTTTATTCGTTTTAGAGACGAAATTCCTGCAAACCGGCTAGGAAAGCCTCTGCGCCGAGTGCTCCGGGAAGAAGATGGTGAGGAGGAATGAAAGGTTTCAGAAGCCGGTTTGAGTTAGCCTTCTTCCTGGCTGTTTTGACAGCGGTTCCACTGCTGATATTCAACCCCTCCCTGGTCCTTCTACCACTGGTGGTATTCGCCCTGCTCTGTCTTACAGGAGCGGTTGTGCAGCGGCTCAGTTTCTTTTTGTCTGTGGTGCGCAAGGGGTGTCGTAATCGGGCAGAAATCTCTCTGACCTTTGACGATGGTCCGGATCCGGAAACAACGCCCGGCTTGCTTGAGTTGCTTGCCCGTTACAGTGTGAAGGGTGCATTTTTTGTTATTGGTGAAAAAGCCGCAGCAAATCCAGGTCTGATCCGGGAAATTCTGAAAGAAGGGCACGAGATCGGAAACCACTCTGATACCCATGATGTGTTTCTGATGCTGCGCGGACAGAAGAAGATCGCAGCTGAGATCAGGAGTTGTCAGGAAACACTGGCTGGGTTTTCGATTACCCCGAAAGCATTTCGTCCGCCGGTAGGGATTACCAATCCGCACTTGAGATCGATTCTGGAATCGTTGGGAATGTCATGTGTCGGTTTCAGTTGCCGTCCATTGGATTTTGGGAATCGACGCATCGCGGGGATGAAAGAAATAGTACTGAAAAAAATCAAGGCAGGCGATATTTTACTACTTCATGACTGCAGACCTCAAGGGGCAAACA
>PJEL010002238.1_pt1 | contig 18127 bp, 12 predicted proteins | sample 1853271 | NCBI WGS metagenome assembly PJEL01 (sample SAMN08108733, study PRJNA415343) | Invertebrate metagenome, whole genome shotgun sequencing project. | host: Globobulimina | place: Sweden: Gullmar Fjord | collected 2015-08
GTCTCAATCAGAGCCTTACAGGCATCGACAATCTCACCAAGGTTATGTGGCGGAATATTGGTCGCCATACCAACTGCAATACCCGAAGATCCGTTGACGAGGAGATTTGGAACCCGCGCCGGCAATACGGTTGGTTCAGTGAGCGAACCATCATAGTTCGGAACCCAGTCAACCGTTTCTTTGTTGATGTCATCGCCCATCATCTCTTCGGCGAGCCGGGTCAGGCGAACTTCGGTATAACGCATGGCCGCCGCCGCATCACCATCGACAGAACCGAAGTTACCTTGGCCGTCGACGAGCACACTGCGCATCGAAAATATCTGAGCCATACGCACCGCAGTATCATAAATCGCCTGATCACCATGGGGATGATACTTACCCATGACATCACCGACGATACGCGCCGATTTTCGATACGGTTTTGAAGCGGTACTACCACCTTCGTACATACCGTAGAGAATTCTGCGGTGCACAGGTTTGAGACCATCACGAACATCAGGCAGTGCACGGCCGATAATGACTGACATAGCGTAAGCAAGATACGAATTCTTTAACTCGTCCTCGATGGTGATGGGAATCCTGTCCCCAAGTGATATTTTTCGTTCGTCGCTCATGTTTTCAATCCTGTTATCGGGTCATTCGTCATCTCGATTATCAAATCAATTCGAATACATTGGAAGTATCGAATCAGATGTCGAGGTTGCGAGCTTCAAGGGCATTATTTTCAATAAAGAGGCGTCGTGGTTCAACTTCATCTCCCATGAGAATTGTGAACAAGTCATCTGCTTCAACTGCGTCTTCGATCGTCACCTGCAGTAAACGGCGAACCGTAGGATCCATTGTGGTTTCCCATAGCTGCGTCGGATTCATCTCACCAAGACCCTTGTACCTCTGAATATTAAAACCCTTCTTGGCAACTTCATAGACGCGGGAAACGAGGGATTCGAGGGTAAGAAGAGTTTCACTTTCGCCATTTCGGTCGAGATGATAAGGACCATTGAGCAGACTTCGAACCTGAGAAATTTGATGTTTTGCTCGTCTAAAATGACCACTTGCGGCCAAAATCCGACCGAGACGAGATTCCCAGGCTCTACCATTAACTCCTACAGTGCATACGACCTCAGAAACGCCATGTTCTTCGTCGAGTTGAACCCGCACATTGTCATATCCCAGGACTTTCATTCTTGCTGCGAGGGTTTCAGCATACAATTCCGTTCCCGGTTCGTATCCCGAATCAGCGGTTTCTAATGCAGCAATGATGAGTTCTGGCGCCCAGCCACGGCGACCAAGATGCTCCATCGTATCGAGCCATTTTTCCGCCGACTGGAGGGCTTTTCTCAGTTCCGTCCCTTCGATCAATTCTTCATTGTCACCAACACGCAGCGAAAAATCGTCTTCAACACGATCAAGCAGAAAACTTGAAAGTTCAGCATTATCCTTGAGGTAGACTTCGCTTTTCTTGCGAGAAACTTTGTAAAGCGGTGGTTGAGCGATGAAAATATGACCTCTTTCGACCAATTCTTTCATCTGTCGATAGAAAAATGTGAGCAATAAGGTTCTGATGTGAGATCCATCAACGTCGGCATCGGTCATGATAATGATTTGATGGTACCGGACTTTCGTCGCGTCAAACTCATCCTTGCCAATTCCTGTACCCAGACATTGAATCAAAGCCCGAATCTCTTCGGAAGCCAACATCCTGTCAAAGCGTGCTTTCTCGACATTGAGAATCTTGCCTCTGAGAGGAAGAATGGCTTGGAAACGACGATCTCGTCCTTGTTTCGCTGAACCACCAGCCGAATCTCCCTCAACAATATAGAGTTCGGACTGAGCAGGATCACGCTCGGAACAATCAGCGAGTTTTCCGGGCAGAGCCGATGATTCAAGGGCTGATTTGCGTCGTGTCAATTCACGCGCTTTACGTGCCGCATCACGCGCCCGCGCGGCATCGAGACATTTAAAAACAATCTGGCGGGCGATCGCTGGGTTTTCCTCGAAAAAGGAGGACAAGCGTTCGTTGACGACCGATTCAATCCAACCCTTGATCTGCGCAGAAACAAGTTTGTCTTTGGTTTGGGACGAAAACCTTGGCTCGCGGATTTTGATGGCGATGATAGCTGTCAGACCTTCTCGTACATCTTCACCCGAGAGGTTTTCTTTCATTCCTTTCATGAGGTTTTGCGCTTGTGCATACGCATTGACCGTACGAGTTAAAGCAGCCCGAAAACCGGAGAGATGGGTTCCACCATCGCGATTAAAGACAGTATTCGTGAAAGCGATGACATTTTCGTTGTATCCATCGTGCCACTGCATCGCAACACTGACATCTTCGTCGTGATCATTGGCCTGATATAAACAGACTGGTTCTTCGTGTAAGTTATTCTTTGAACGATTGAGATACAGGGCAAATTCACTCAAACCGCCATCAAAGGAAAAAACCTCATCCCGTTCAGATATTTCATCGTAGAAATGAACTTCAATACCAGAATTGAGGAATGCAAGTTCTCTGAGATGCCTGACGAGGAGATCAGGACGAAACTCGAGAACGGAAAATATTTCAGAATCAGGTTTAAAATTAACGATAGTACCGGTCTTCTGGGTTTTACCAATGATCTTGAGATCTTCTTGAGGAACACCTCTATGGTAGGTCTGTTCGTAGACCTTGCCGTCACGATGAATTTCAATCCTCATCCATTCGGAGAGAAAATTAACGACCGAAACGCCAACACCATGCAAACCACCAGAGACCTTGTACGAATTGTCGTCGAATTTTCCACCGGCGTGCAGTTCAGTCATGATGACTTCTGCTGCAGATCGCCCAGATTCGATATGAGTATCAACTGGAATACCACGTCCGTTGTCAGTGACCGTGATTGTATGATCAGCATGAACGGTCACGGAAACTCTATCGCAATGCCCGGCTTGGGCCTCGTCGATTGCGTTATCAACAACCTCCCACACCATGTGGTGAAGCCCTGAAATATCGTCGACATCGCCGATATACATTCCAGGCCGTTTACGAACCGCTTCCTGGCCTTTTAAAACCTGAATGTTTTCAGCTGTATAAGAATCGCTCATTTGGCATCCTTCAGACTCTGCTCGACCGTGCCATCGTTCATTTTCATGAACGAGCACGTGTTCATTCCACTGTGATTCAAAGCATCTACTCCAAAATGTCGACGCGCGCTCGATACGAAAGCCTGACGTTGTGATCCAAGGCTTTTCATAAGCCGGGAGAGACTCTCATTATCTAACTCCGCATCAACGTCATCAATAATGACCGGAAAAATCTCCCCGCGCGCATTTTCAACAACGCTGAGACTTGCAAGCCGTAACGCTGCTGCCACAATCTTGATCTGTCCAGAACTGAGCACGTCACGAACGGGTTTCATATTGGCGCGCAGAACCACGTCGTGACGATGCGGGCCCTCGAAGGTGAATCCTGCTCGCTGATCGCGGACCCGTTGATCATTATACCTCTGACAGTACAGGTTTTCCAGTTTCTGAAGCCGATTGTGACTGGTTACGAGTTCCTCTATCCAGGACTCTCCTTTATAAGTGATTTCAATATCGGGAAAACCGTGACCTCGAAGCTTCTGATAGATGTATTCAAAGGATGATTGAAGCTCGTTGACTTCACTAATTCTCCGATCAATCATCAAAGCTCCACTATGGGCCAATTGTTGTTCCCAGAGAATCATCTCATCTCTATCAGCATTGCCATGAAGCGCAGCATTTCGTTGGGAAAGTGCCCTTCGATATGTTCGTATTTCGTTGAGATAATTTGAGTTGAGGAGAAAAATCTCACGATCGAGGAATGCGCGACGGACTTCGGGTGAACCTATGACAAGTTCCCGATCAAAAGGTCCGAGGGCAAAGACCGGAAATGAATTAAGAAATTCGCCAATTTCAACTGGAGCACCGTCCACCAGTAGTTCACGGGTGGTGGAGGGTAAAAATTCAACAATATGGTCCATGCGATGATGATCTTCGCCGCGAATGATATTTCCTGTAATACGAAAAGCCGACGTACCGTGACATACGAGGCGCCGAAGATGAGAGGTGCGAAAAGACCGGAGATTGCCAAGCGTGGTGATCGCCTCAAGAAAATTGGTTTTTCCTTCACCGTTGCCGCCAACAACCACATTGAGATGTGGAACACAACTCACAGGTTTGGATTTGAGGTTTCGAAACTGATAAACCTCGATCGAACGCAGGTGAAGTATTGTCTTCAGAAATCCAGATCCAACACAGAATCAATCATCTGAGGTCAGACCGAAGATGAGCTATTCTGCCGGATGAGATGTGCCAAAATCCTGAGGCTCTGGTGCGTGCAAAAAGCGGAAAAATACTGGTGGTCTTTCGATAATTTTTGCACGTATCCAGAGCCCAAGGCATTGGCACAGGTCGCCGGTGAGAATAGTTCATCTTCGGTCAGAGTCTCATAGGCATAAGAACGTAGATATATTCCTCAAGGCGAGGATCATCGTCGACAGGAACAAGCACACACTGCGTACTACCATCTTTGAGTTGTAATTCAACCGTTGCACATTCTAAAACGTGAAGAGCGTCGATCATATACGCCGCATTGAGAGAAATTTCGACACTTTCTCCCTGGTACATAACGTTAAGAGTTTCTTCAGCACTACCCTTGTCATAACCAATCGAGACCAAAGTTAACTCACCATTAGAATCGAGTTTAAAACGTACACCTTTGGCTTTTTCGTGGGCCATGAGGCTGACACGGCGTAACGAAGCAAGTAATTCTTTGCGATCAACCCGCGCACGATTCGGATTATCACGAACGATAACCTTTTCGTACTGGGGAAAACGCAATTCAACAATTCTTGATACCAGGTTTCGCTCACCCATCCAAAATCCAAGATGATTGTCGCCTGCCGAAAGATAAACACGATCGTCTGTGAACCGCGAAAACTCCGTCAAAAGCTTACGTGGAAAAAGTTGCTGTTCAAATGGTGGTTGACCCTCAGGCACACTCGCGCGCACCATAGCTAATCGATGGCCATCAGTAGCGGCAATTTCAATTTCACCGGGAAAGAGTTTAATCAAAGCACCGTTGAGTTGAAATTTTGGATCATCCTTAGTGATGGCAAAAACAACTCGATCCAGCATCAATTGAAAGAGGTCAAGAGGAATATAATAATCTCCCCTCGATGGAACATCCGGAACAGTCGGAAATTCAGCAGGATCGGAAACCGACATCCGCGACCGAAAACGTCCACTGATGATTTCAACCGAATCACCATCTTGGCGGATGATGACATCTTCAGCAGGTAAATTTCTCATGAGGTTCTGGATAACTTTTGACTCGAGAGTCAATCTGCCACCTGTTTTAACTTCGGCGGGACATTCAGTCACAATCGTCATATCCAGGTCAGTCGCGACCATTCGAAGGCGATTGTCCCCAGCTTCAGTCAAAATACTTGAGAGAATCGGAATTGTCGTTCTGTGTTCAACAACACCTTGAAGAATCGAAAGTTCCTGAATGACCAGGTTTCGTTGCAGTTTAACTTCCATCGGGGTCCCCTTCGAGGAGTGATCCTACACTTCCAGCAGTCATCAACGAACAAAATTGAGTACAAAAAACAACAATCTCACCGACACAAATAAACAGACGATGAAGAAGGTGTTATTTGCTCTGCAAAATATATCATAGGTCATAGTCATCGTCGAGGGTGTGAATTATGAGGAATAACGTCGGAAATATCTGAAAAAAAGGAAGTAAAGCTATGAGAAATGTGTGGGATTGTATGTGGAAAAACTGTGGTTCGGTGTGGAAAAAATGGACTTTCCACAGATACTCACAGGTGACTCACAAAAATTCACAGAGAGGCTGTGGAAACTATACCTAAACTGAACGATTCTGCCGGATGAGATGGGCCAAAATATTTGTTTCTGGTTGCTTGCAAAAAGCGGAGGAATAATTGGTGGTCTGTCGAGCATTTTTGCAAGTGACCAGGAGTGAAGAGTTTGGTGCAGATCGCCGGGGAGAATAGCTCGATTTAGGTCTATTTTCGGTCGACGGCAAAGTGATCGGCAAAAGAGGTGAGAGTTGAATCAAAATCAGGTTTGGATTTTCGAAGTTTTTCAATATGGTCCATGGAGTACATCACGGTCGAATGATGTTTTGAAAAAATTTTGCCAATTTCTGGAAAACTGAGTTCAAGTATTTCGCGAAGGAGATACATTGCGACCTGGCGCGGTAAAGCAATCGATCGCCGGGCGTTACGTCCCTTGAGATCAGCAACTCTGATGCCGTAATGATGGGCTACAAAACGGATGATGTCAGAAGAAGTTGTTTTACGTTCTTCGGGTAAAAGATCAAAAAGTGCTAAGCGAACAACATCAACAGTGATGTTACAACTCTTGAGGTGAGCAAAAGCGATAGTTCGATTGAGACATCCTTCGAGTTCGCGAATATTGGTTTGAATACGGCGAGAAATAAAATATACGACGTCTTCCGAGAGATCACGACCTTGAGCACGGGCTTTCTCACGCAAGATGGCGCAACGGGTTTCGAGGTCAGGTGGTTGAATATCGGCGATGAGTCCTTGCATAAATCTAGAACGTAGACGCTCGGCAAGACCGGAGAGTTCGGCAGGACGAACATCGGAAGTGAAAACAACCTGACGTCCAGTCGAGTGTAATGTATTGAAGGTATGAAAAAACTCCTCTTGGGTTTGAGTTTTTCCAGTAATGAACTGAATATCGTCGAGAAGGAGAGTATCTACGTTGCGAAAAGTTTGTTGAAAAACCTTCATCTTTTTACGTTGAATAGAATTGATAAATTCATTCACAAATTGTTCGGTTGTCATGTAAACAACATTTGAAGTGGGACGGAGTTTTAGAGATCGGTGGGCGATAGCATGTAGGAGATGAGTTTTACCGAGGCCTGAACCTCCGTATATAAAAAGTGGGTTGTAGGTTTCTCCAGGACGGTCAGCAACGGCTTCGGCAGCAGCAGCGGCAAATTGATTTGAAGGACCTATGACGAAATGATCAAAGTCGAAAACTGGGTTGATCGGGTGTGTTAAGAGATCAAGCGATTCAATAGAAGAAGTGTCAGTGAATTCTTTGGAATTTTTAGAATCGGTGGTGGAACCCTGAATGATCTTTATGGAAAAAAGCCCACCGAAGTGTTGTTTGGCGACAGTATCGATTTGTTGAAGATAATGATCTCTGACCCAATCAGTAACAATCTTATTTTGGGAGGTGAGAGTCATTGTTTTTTCGTTTTGTGAAACAACATCAAGGGGTAAAACCCAGGTTGAATACTCGTCCTCGTCAATAATCTCACGGATAAACGGCTGTAGTGTTAACCAACGATCCATAGCATCCAAGCGTATCACGAATTGAATTGAGAATCTTTAGAAGAAGAAGAGTATTCAGAGATGCCTGTGGGTGGAAATATTGACACTCAGGTTGTTCTGGGATATCGTTACGCGCCCGGTGTATCCGGGTAGTGATATCTCTGTCCGTGGAGTGAGTGATAATGAAAAGAACGTTCCAGCCGAATCAACGAAGGCGACACAAAAAACACGGTTTTAGGGCGCGTATGAGTAGCGCAAATGGTCGCAAAATTCTCAACGCACGCCGCCGCAAAGGACGCAAGCAGATTGCCGTCTAAGTTCGAATGGATGGTATTGCGGTTTTTTTGAAAAATTTAGGTGTTCCGGCCGGGTCGCCTCGACAATGTCGTGGGTTCTCGGCCTTTTTATTGCCTCCGATGTGTGATCATCTCAGGCGCCGGTAGGGTCGATCATTCAGAATAATCGGTTTCCGAAATCGTCGCGACTTCTGAGACGCGTTGATTATCAGCGAGTGTATCGACAAGGCGTGCGGATTACAGGGCGGTATATTGTTCTGTTTGGCAGACGCAGTGATCAGACACAAGAGGGAGTCCGACTTGGTGTGACCGCGTCGAAGAAGGTGGGCAACGCAGTTGTTCGTGCTCGTTCGAAACGGCGGTTACGCGAATTGTTTCGACAAAGTGTTGATGTGCGTGCCGAGGTACTTGATGTACCATTTGATCTTGTCATTAATGCAAAGAGGGGATGCGCGAGGGTTTCGTGGACGGAATTGGAGAACGAGTTTCACCGATGTCTGAGAGATCTTCGATCCCGGCTCGCACAGCGGTTGCGCTCCTCAGCTTCTACAAACGATGGATATCACCACTCTTGCCGCCGGCGTGTCGATTCCGCCCGACCTGTTCGGAATTTGCCGCCGAGGCCATTTGGAGATACGGAATCCTGAAAGGTGGGTGGATGGCAGCAAAACGACTGGGTCGTTGTCATCCCTTTCACTCGGGCGGTTATGATCCGGTGCCTTGAACCCATTACGGAGCTGTTATGGAAAAGCGTGTTCTGATCGCGTTTGTTTTGTCGGCAATAATTTTTGCCCTTTGGTCGGTGATTTTTCCGCCGCCGAAGAACATTCGAAAACCAATGAACGAAACGATCGTAGAGGAAAACCAACTTTCAGGTAGTAGTACGGCGCAAACGCCGGTGGTCAACACTGAAATTGAAGAGGATGGTGTCGTTTCAGAGGCGCCGGTTCCTTCGTTTGATGTCATTCAATCCGAGGTTGAAGAGTTTTTTAAACTCGAAAATAGTGTTGTGAGTATCGAGTTTAGTAATCGCGGTGCTTTGATTCGATCTCTGATTCTTCTCGGTTTTGAAGGGGATGACAGGGCTCCTCTCGATATTGTGCAAACATTCGAAAACTCAAAAAAGACTCTCCCTCTACAATTGTTAGTGGGAGGAAGTCCAGATCATCGCCTCTATAAGGTCGAGGATTACGGGAGCGGAGTGGTCTTCGAGTGGGCTGATGGGCTCGGTAATTCAGTACGAAAAGAAATCAAGTTGCCTGCAATGGGCTATGGGCTTGACGTAGAGATTCAGACGAGCGGTTCGATGATAGAGGCGGAATTGAGTATTGGAACCGGGATGCGAAATACCAGCCTGGTTGAACGAAAGAATCGCTTTTCGACCTGGGGAGACGTTGTTATCTTTTCGGGTGAAGAAAAAGAAGAGTTCAAAAGGGAAAAGCTCGAAACACCCGAAAGCGTCGATCTGAATGGTGTTGATTTCTTTGGTTTCTCCGATACCTATTTTCTCAGTCTTTTTCTCGTTGAAGATACGAGCGGCGAAATTACAATTGAGCCCCTCACTTTCGAAGAAGTAAACGAAGAAAACGAAGTTGAAGTGCTGCCAGTTCTGCAAATCCTTACGTCATCACATGATGGGAGGTGGAGTGGCCGCTTGTACTCTGGTCCCAAACAGCTTGATCTTTTACAAAGTGAAGGAAGAGGATTAGACCAAACCCTTGATTTTGGATTCTTTCATCCGATTTCGGTCTTTTTTCTCAAAGCACTACGGTGGATTCACGGGCATGTCGGTAACTGGGGCTGGTCAATCGTATTGTTGACCCTTGGTATTCGTATTGTTCTCTTTCCATTAATGCATACGTCGACGGTTTCGATGCGACGGATGCAGAAGATGCAACCCAAGGTCAAGGCGATTCAGGAAAAATACAAGAAGAACAAGAGCGATCCGCAGATTCGCGCGAAGATGAATCAGGAAACGATGGCTTTGTACAAGACAGAAGGTGTCAACCCAATGGGTGGGTGTTTGCCAATGCTTGTACAGTTGCCGCTTTTATGGGCTCTCTATACGCTGTTTGCCCATGCGATTGAACTGAGGCACGCTCCATTTATTATGTGGATCCTTGATTTATCGGCGAAGGATCCTCTTTATATCACTCCAGTTTTAATGACCGGTACAATGTGGCTGCAACAGAAGCTTGCACCACAGGCTGGAGATCCGCAACAACAAAAGATATTCCGAATGATGCCATTGATTTTTGGCATAATGTTTCTTGGTTTTCCAGCCGGTCTGGTTCTGTATTGGTTGAGTAATAACGTTATTACGATTATCCAACAGGAAATGACTCTGAGAATAATCGGCGAACGTGGTTCCAAGAAGAAATCGAGTTCAAAAAGAAAGGACAAAAAGTGATGAAATCGTCCGGTCTTTTTCGAGGTGGTACGCTTGATGATGCACTCAGCAAGGCGTGCACATCCTTACGGTCCCGGGTTGGAGAACTCACCTACGATGTTTGCGAAGAGGAAAATGGTTCCTCCGAAGTCGTCATTGAAGCAGGTGTTGATCCTGTCGCTGTACTTGGTCTTTTTCTCTCCGAAACTTTTGAATCAGGAAAACTCGATATCAGTGCGCGACTTGATACTGGCGAAGAAGGCCTTGAGGGAGAACTCAAGGGCGAGGATGTTCGCTGGTTGACTGGAAGTGGCGGACGCGGACTTGATGCATTGCAGTACCTCTGTAATCGTGTCATCAACCGGCGAATGGCTGAACACCACCCTGTGCACCTCGATTCAGAAGGTTTTAAACTTCGTCGAGCCGAACAACTTCAGGACCGAGCCGAAGATGCTGCCGAAGAAGTGCTTCGCCGGAGAGCTCCGGTGAAAATTGGTCCATTGACCCCGGCGGCCCGGCGCGAGATTCATATGGCTCTCGCCGATGATCCCGATGTGGAGACCGAATCTGATGGGGAAGGATTTCTCAAAAAGGTTGTCATCAGACCTCGCAGGCGGAGCTGATACGATTGTAGCGAGGGCAAGCCCTGCTGGAAGGAGCGCTCTCGCCATAATTCGTCTCAGTGGACCTCAGATCGTTTCGATTAGTCGAACGATTTTTGGTGGTTTAACAGAACTCACGCCGTGGAAAGCTGCGCTCGTGGATATTCACGGTGTTGCTGGATCGGTTTTCGAAAAGGTTATCCTTCTTTATTATCGTGGTCCCCGGAGTTTCACCGGTGAGGACATGATTGAAATCATGTGTCATGGCTCTCCGTACATTGTTTCGGAAATCGTTCGCTCGTGCGTGCGCGCGGGCGCGCGCGAGGCGTTCCCTGGAGAATTTACGAGGAGGGCCGTGGCTAACGGCAAAATGGACCTTGTTCAAGCCGAAGGTGTGCGCGACATGATCGACGCGGAAACGCGCTGGCAGGCTCGCATTGCCCGTGAACAAATGAGCGGTGCGTTATCGGTGAAGATGTCACGATTGAGGGAAGGACTGATTCGGGGGTTAGCATTATTGGAAGTCAATCTCGATTTTTCCAATGAAGAGGTTGTTGTCGAGAACGGTCTCATTGAGCAAGCGCGGGCCGACGTTCTCAGCCTTATCGATGAACTTTTGGCAAGCTACCGATTTGGTGAGAGCATTCGTGAAGGACTCAGGGTTGTTATTGTAGGGCGTCCCAACGCCGGAAAGTCGACGTTATTCAATCGGCTTGTTCGTGATGAACGAGCTATCGTTTCACCTCATCCCGGAACTACACGCGATCTTGTCGAAGCCGAGATCGAGATTTCTGGCATACCTATCACACTTGTGGATACAGCTGGTTTACGAGATACCATTGAACCGGTCGAAGCTGAAGGAGTGAGGAGAGCACAAGCCGCGATAGCCGAAGCTGATTGTGTCATTCTACTCTGGTCTGCAGAAAGTGATGAAGAAGCACCTCAAATTTCTATCGGTCAAGAGGCGGATGCAAAAGATTCAGAAGTTGCTATTGTTCAGGTTCTGACCAAGACTGATCTCCAAATCTCAAACACCGAAAAGGAAGGATGGCTTCCAGTTTCCGCCCTCGATGGGGATGGCATGGAACTCCTATTTGAGAGGCTCAAGAATCTGGTAAATCAGGGCATCGAAGATTTCGGTGGTCGAGTGGCAATTTCTTCTCGTCATCGTCAATCGCTGCTTGAGGCCCGGAGATGCGTAGTGGCCGATCATCGCGATGCAGAGCTTGCAGCGGAGGAAATACGCTGGGCAATAAAGAATGTTGAAAATCTCATTGGAATGACCGACGACGAAGATATTTTTGACGAAGTGTTTTCCGGATTTTGTATCGGTAAATGAAGGATTGTGATCTCATCGTTGTCGGTGGCGGACACGCCGGCGCTGAAGCTGCTGCGGCTGCTTCCCGCCTCGGCCTTTCGGTTTGCCTCGTAACGCAGAGTAGAAATACGATTGCTCAGATGCCGTGCAACCCTGCGATCGGGGGTATTGGTAAGGGTCATCTGGTGATGGAAATGGATGCGTTGGGAGGTATCCAGGCATGGGCTGCGGATCGTGCTGGCATTCAATTCAAGGTGCTCAATTCTTCGCGGGGACCTGCCGTGTGGGGTCCGCGAGCACAATGTGACAAGCACGTCTATTCGACCATAATCGCCCGGTTATTGAGTGGACTTCGAGGTCTCAGAATTGTCGAAGGGGAAGTTTTAGGACTGCTATGCAAGGACAAGCTTCAGGGAATCTACCTCGCGGATGGATCGAAGATTCTGGCAGAGTCGGTGATTTTGACGACGGGAACTTTTCTCGGCGCCATTCTTCATACAGGGAATGAAGCGAAGGAAGGTGGACGTTTTGGCGAAGAACCGAGCATAGGACTTGGTGAGGATCTTGATCATCTTGGATTTGAGCTGAGACGCTTTAAGACTGGTACACCACCGAGGCTTGACCGCGAAAGCATCGATTACAGTCGGGTGCAAGAACAGCCGGGTGATATCGATCCGCGGCCGTTCAGTTTTCGCACTCGGCGCGTAACCAACCAGATTTTGTGTTGGATGAGTCGAACGAACGAAGACGTGCAACAGATCATTGAGGAGAATCTCGATCGATCTCCCCTCTTTTCCGGCGTTATTGATGGCGTAGGTCCACGTTATTGTCCGTCTATTGAGGACAAGGTCGTTCGGTTTCCCCATCATCGTGAACATACAGTCTTTATCGAACCCGAGGGCATCGAAACTCGGAGCGTCTATGTCAACGGGTTATCGACGTCGTTACCGAAGGACATTCAGGAAAGGGTGGTTCACGCCGTCCAAGGACTCGAGAACGCGAAGTTTCTTCGGTATGGTTACGCCGTTGAATACGATGTTATCGCTCCGGGGCAGGTGCGACGTACGCTTGAAAGTCGAACTATCGACGGTTTGTACTTTGCGGGGCAATTACTTGGAACTTCGGGTTACGAAGAAGCAGCTGGATTGGGGTTACTTGCGGGAATCAACGCCGCTCATCGCATACGCGGTAAAGAATCCCTCATTCTTGGGCGCGAAAACGCTTATCTCGGTGTTATGGTCGATGATCTTGTGCGACGCGAACACCGTGAGCCTTACCGGATGTTGACCTCAAGGGCCGAACACCGATTGTTATTGGGTATAGATTCGGCGCGCGAACGATTGATGCCGATTGGTCGTGATATCGGACTGATCGCCGAAAAAGTGTTTCACGTGGAACAGCGGCGGTGGGCAGCTCGCAGGCGGGTACGTGAAGAACTCATTAAAGCGAGTCTTAATCCTACGCAACGGGTGCAGGCTTTGATTCTTCAAAAGACTGGAATCGCGATCAAAAATCAGACGACCTGGGCCCGTCTTTTGAGTCGAGACGATATCGAGTGGCGACAACTTGTCGATGAGGCGCCACTTCTTGGAGAACTGACAGGCGAGGACCAGGAGGTTGTTATTGGCCTTTTGCGTTATGAAGGATACCGCGTACGCGCCGAGCGGGAACGTGATCGTGTGCACCGCCTAAGGCATGTGCGAATACCTGAGAGCATCAGGTTTAGAGAAATTCCGGGATTGTCCCGGGAGGTGGTAGAGAATCTTGAGAGGGCCCAACCGCGAACCCTCGCTGATGCCGAAATGATACCAGGGGTTACGCCGGCAGCCGTCGCTATCATTGCCGGCAGACTCAGCACACCGGAGAGTGGATGATGGGAGTTTCTGACCTCGAGATTTCATCGCGTATTGAGGATCCCGCTGCCGCAAGGCGCCTCCTTACTTATGTAGAACTCCTTGAAAAGTGGTCGGCGCGACATAATCTTGTCCGCTTTTCGAATCGCCGGGAGTTGCTTCGACGCCACATTTTTGAGGCAACCGAAGGACTGCGTCTTCTCGGACCTCGTGGCCGCCTCGCTGATATCGGAAGTGGCGCTGGATTACCAGGAGTTCCTCTGCTTGCTTGTCGACCGCAATGGAGTGGAGTGCTCATCGAACCACGACAAAAGAGATGGGCCTTTTTGCAACTCGTGATTCGTCAATTGGAGCTTGATGCAATAGTCATAAACTCCCGTTTCGAAGCGTATGAAGAGCCCGGAAAATTCGATTGCATCACTGTTCGCGCCGTCAGGATTGAAGACCACCTCCTTAACTTCGCGGCGCAGTTCCTCGTACCAGGAGGAAGACTCGTTTTGTGGTCAACCGAGGAGGAACATCAACGTTTACTCAGGAAAAAGGGGTGGCATGTGGTAAGCTCGCCGCTTCCCGATCTTGATCGGGGATTACTGATTGAAATGGAGCCCTGTTTCACGTGAAACCTCGCATTGTTGCTGTAACCAACCAAAAAGGTGGCGTGGGAAAAACGACGACGACGATCAATCTCGGCGCGTCCCTCGCGGCCTTCGAAAAGAAGACACTTCTCGTTGATATCGACCCTCAATCGAATTGTACATCTGGCCTTGGTATCGATCCTCAACGAGGTACGACCTACGATATTCTCGGAGGAACCAAGAGCGCAGCTGAATCGATTTCAACGACAGATTTTCCTCACCTTTCGATGATAGGTTCAACAACGGCTCTCGCGGGTGCAGAGGTTGAATTGGTCGGTATGGTAGGGCGCGAATTTAGACTCAGGGACGCATTGAGCGCGGTCGAAGGTTTTCGGTTTGTACTGATAGATTGCCCTCCTTCGCTTGGTCTCTTGACCATCAACGCCTTAGCCGCAGCTGATGCTGTTGTTATTCCAATTCAATGTGAATATTTCGCTCTCGAGGGTGTTTCCGAATTGATGAAAACGATCGAAGAAGTCCGCCGATTTCTCAATCCTGACCTTGAAATAGATGGGATCGTGCTGACGATGGCCGACGAACGTACGAACCTATCGCAGCAGGTTGCGGCCGAGGTCAAGTCCTTCTTCGGCGATCTCGTATTTGAAACGACGGTGCCGCGGAATGTGCGCCTGGCAGAGGCGCCATCTTTTGGTCGTCCGATTCATTCCTACGATCTCAGAAGCAGCGGCGCCCAGGCATATCTGCGTGTTGGACAAGAATACCTCGCCCGAATGGAGGCCAAGAATGGTCGCTAAAAAAGCCCTTGGCCGGGGTCTCAAAGCTCTGATGCCTGAGGTTCCGACGGCGCGTTCGGGGCTCATTGAAATCCCAATTTCCAAGATTGTGAATAATCCCAATCAACCGCGCACGATATTTTCAGACCAAGCCCTCGATGAATTGGCTTCATCAATCCTTATTCATGGCGTTATCCAGCCAATTCTTGTAACGGTCAATGGCGAAGGAACGTATGTGATCATTGCTGGTGAGCGCCGGTGGAGAGCCGCGAAAAAGGCTGGTCTTCAACACATTCCGGCCGTAGTGCGTGAGCACGTCAAAAAGGAAAATGAACTTGAGCTCGCTCTTGTTGAAAATATCCAGAGGCGTGATCTTACGCCCCTCGAGGAAGCAAGAGCGTACGATCAACTCCGTACAACCTTGGGATTATCACAACACGAGATCGCTCGGAGGGTTGGCGTTAATCGTAGCACCGTCGCCAACGCGCTTCGTCTTCTTCGCCTTGAGCCTGAAATCCAATCGATGATTGATGCGGGTGAACTCTCGGGCGGTCATGCGCGTACATTGCTCGTCTTTCCTGACGCCGGCGAGCGTTTGCGGTGGGCCGAACGAGTTCTCGCCACAGGTATGAGCGTGCGGGAGCTCGAAAGTGCTGCTAAGGATTTGAAACAACCGGAACCCAGAAAAGAGCGGGAAAAACCGGTTATCGATCCAAATCTCAAGGTTGCTGAAGAAAAGCTCAGTCTTCGTCTCGGCGCCCAGGTTAAGATCCAATCGCGCCATCGGGGCGGGAGAATTCTCATTAATTGCACGACCAATGACGAGTTAATGCGGGTATTCGACCTGCTGGTGGAGGAATAATGGTTCGTGGATCTGATTCACTCAACGGTTTTGTAGACTCCGGCTGCACCATTCGTGGAGAGCTCGAGTTTTCGAATTCTTTTCGTATCGACGGACGCATCGAAGGTAAGGTGCGTTCGGACTCCGAATTGATTATCGGCGAAGGCGGCATTGTCGAAGGCGAAATTGCGGTCGCTCGCTGTGCGATTGGTGGTGAAGTTCACGGCACGATTTTAGCTACAGAGAGTGTCGTGCTCCACGCGTCCGCTCGCGTCTTCGCCGAAATACGAGCAAAGAGTCTTGTCATGGAAGATGGCGCTCTTCTCGAAGGCAAGGTCAGCATGGAAAATGTGAAATCACCGAAGACGAGCGCCAAGGATTCACCGAAGTAGAAAAACGCGAAAAATCTCGTTATTTTGGCGAAAAAAATGAACTCTTCGCATTCGATAGATAAACCATTGCATTTATGATACTTATAGGAACTAAATCGATCTAAAAACGGTCTCTTAAGGGGTCGTTTTTTTCGTTATGGAAAAACCCCTGATCATTGGTACGGGTTATGTGGAAAAATACCTAGTTAAAAAATGCTCAATATTTATACAGTTCTAAGCACCCAAAACAGGTGCCAAGTTTACGCAAGTTGCGCATCAATTTGCTTGGCATATCCCAACTCAGCTTCGTCAAACATGCGCAACATGGGGGCTAGCCCGCACTTCTCAGCAATCTTCGAGGCGAGGGACGCGAGACGTTGTGCGCAGTTGGGTCTTTCTCGATTTGAACGACAAGTCGTAGTCTGCACTACGTCGCGGAGGGCAAATCGAGAAAAGCACGGCTGAGTACGGCGTATCGTGGTCCTCGGCCGCAGATTGCTGAGAAGTGCGGGCTAGGTCTCAGGGAAAATCGATGCCCATCCAAAAGGCTGCGGACGGTGCGACTTCGGTTGCGTAGGCTTCTTTGATTCTTTCGACCTTGATACCTTTTCCCCGCGCAAGCAGAATTCCGTCCATCGAAGGGTGATGATTGAGATATCCATGTTGGGCATAATATGTGCTCGGTTCGATGAGATCACCCTGAAGTGATGACGAGGCCGAAAAACCAGGCTCCAAGAAAACAATGAGGTCACCACTGTTTGGATGAGCGAGGCCAAGGGCTCTGGACTCATGACGGTTTACAATTCGTTCTACGACGGGTTTGCCCTCAGATTCAAGATCCGCGAGAACTCGTGATGCGCGCATCAAGTAGGTCATCGCTTCGGATTCGTTGACGACACCCTGTGGTTCACGTCCAACAAGATTGAGGTAAAGATGAGCGCATCCACCAGAAGTTCGGGCGACCATCGGGCTCAACGAAGAGATTTGAGCTTGCTCTCCTGAGCGGTCAATCGTAACAAGATCAGCTTTCGCCAACACAAGATTAAGGCGCACATTATCTGTAAGCGGCGCCAGGCCGTGGTCGGAAACAACAACAAGAGCGTCTTTTTCCGGGTCGAGATTTTCCCAAAGACTTTTGACAGCGCGGTCGACTGAACGGGCGACTCGTTTCAGTCCTTCGCGGGAAGCCAGCGCTTTCCCTGGAGAATAGGCCCATTGTGCAGGATCGACGATGTGGTTTGCGTGCAGGTATTCGTCGACGATCGGATGATAGGTCATCATGAGATCGAAGGTTTCATGATCGAAAGTGTATTTAGCGAGATTGTCGATATAGCGATCGAGCCGTTCGGCTTGTTCGAGATACGTGTCGAGATCTACGCCCTCTTCGGAGTTGAGCCACCACCGGGAGATCAACTTCATATCCGGCGGACCAGGCCATGGTCCGTATTCTTCGATAAGAGCTTCGCAGTATTCTGATGGATAAGCATGAAGCCGCCAAAAAGCCCCACGATACAAACGCAGATGACCGCTGTTTCGATCAAGGCGTAATGCTTTAATCCACGAGGCGTACGGATGATTCCGTAGATCTTCATCGCCAGCCGTATCGATCTGCATCTCAAACCACTGACGGACCCCAAAATAGTTCCATGAAAGCTCGGTGGTTTTCCGGATCGCAACTTGATCGAATCGCCCTACTCCATCCGGTGCAGAATCAAAAACAGCGACGAGAAACTCGGCGCTCAGCGTATCGGGAAGAT
>PJEL010002239.1_pt1 | contig 18125 bp, 21 predicted proteins | sample 1853271 | NCBI WGS metagenome assembly PJEL01 (sample SAMN08108733, study PRJNA415343) | Invertebrate metagenome, whole genome shotgun sequencing project. | host: Globobulimina | place: Sweden: Gullmar Fjord | collected 2015-08
GCAACCTGATAATTTCACAAAATGAATGAAATATAGAATAACTATGTTTAACACATTTTGCTTATTCTAAGCTCGCTACTGAAGCTCTAAGTTGGTCAATTAATTAATCCGTTTGGTATTACTAGTTTTAGGAGAAAAGTTATGTGTAGGTTTTCAACGCTTATTGCCATCGCCTTAAGCCTACCGCTGTTTAGCTTGTCTGCAGACGAATATCATTACAAAAATATTTTGAACGGTGCAAAAGCAGCAGGGCTTGGTGGGGCTTATATTTCAGTGGCTGACGATTTAACCGCTATGCTCTATAACCCTGCGGGATTGTCTCGTAGTACCGTTGAGTCAACGGCCTCAATGAATGTACTATCTTGGGAAAAAACTGAGTTCAGTAACGTTTTTAGTGACCGCAGCGATTTTGTTCGCGACTCTTTTATCGTAGTTCCCGGCTTTTTCGGTTTTAGAGCAAAGCGAGAGGCATGGGATTTTGGCATTTCATTTGCGGTAACAGACTTCAGTAAAGAGCGCACCTCTAAAGATGTCATTATTGAATCACCGAATTTAACTAATAATGAATTTATTTTTATCGACCTTGATAATAGTGCCTATAAATTTGGTGGTTCTTTTGCTTTTCAGTACAACGAATTTTTATCTTTTGGCGCTTCACTTTTTCTGCAATACAAAGAGTTTACCTCGGTACAAGGCTCCGGTATTGCAAGCACTATCGCATTTGAAGGTAATACTATTGAGGCGGGATTTAATGCCTCTCGGCGCATCACCGATACCCATGTAACCTTACAGCCGATATTAGGCATGCTCTGGCATAAAAACAATTTTTCTGTTGGAGCAAAGCTAAGCTATGAATACGCTTTAAGACGTGATTATGATGTAACAAGTACCATTTATGTTGCCAGCACTTTGCCGTTACCTAACCAAATAAGCCCTATTTCTCGCATTAGTAATTCCAATAATATTAAACAAAAATTTCCTATAGAGGTTGGCTTAGGTGCAAGTTATCAATGGGCTAACCTCTTGATCTCAGCTGATATAAACTACTTCACAAAAGTTAACTCTGACTACAATACAATTGCTCAAATAGAAACGCCAATCACTCGTCCACTCGAGCAAACGGTCAACCTGTCTGCAGGTATTGAATATGCCTTTTCTAAAGACACCGCCATTCGTTTTGGTATATTTACCGACAATGCTAATAGCCAAATAGATACCTCTGTAGACTTTCAACGGGTTGAAGAAATTGACCACATTGGCTTTTCAACATCGATAAAAACGTCTGTTTTCAAAAAACAGCTTACTTTTGGTTTTTATTATAAGCAGGGCAAAGGCAAAGTTCGATTTGCCGATATTAGAGCGGTTGAAAATATTGTTGGCATTCCCTTATACCCAGAGAATGAAAACTACGACATAGCAAACGCTAAGAAGCAGGCCTTGGTGATATTTTTGAGCCTAGATTTTTAGGCTTAGAGCATTTAATAACAAAGACTAACCTTTCGGTTAGCCTTCTAAAATGTTCTCTAAAGAATATTATTAATCTTCTTTAATGATCACATCCTTAAAGTAATGCTTAACGCATGCTTCATAATCGCCTTCTTTCAATGCAGAAAATGACGTTTGGTAGTTTTTTAGCTGACACGCATAGCTTTTATTACCCGGAGTATTTGGCTTCCATGACCAATCTTCTTCCCATGAAAGTGCCAGTGCGCCTGCACCCATACCATCAAACTGCTTCATACCGGCACAGCCTAATACTTCGCTTGCTGGAATATCCACACCTAAGTAATTAGCAAAACTGGTGTAATAACTAATGCGATTTCGAGATTGAGCAATTTCAGTGCTACCACCACATTCAACACCGCCATTAATAATCTGCGTTGTTACGCCAAAACCAGCAGTTAATCCATTAGAGATATCACGAGCATTAGGTTGCCATGTGCCATCAACCACATGCAGCATGCTTGGCTTAGGTGGCTGTGGATAAACATAAAAGAATACCGCGCTTGCTAGGTTCAACCAAGTATCAGCAACCATTTCAGGATTGTCTAATAGGGTACGAACCGTACCGAACACTGCATCAGAAAATGGTCCGTAGTTATAGTTATAACTTAGCTGCTTAGCACCTCGGCCAAAATAGCTTTTGTATTCGCCATTATCAAAAGTACCACACGGCCAAGTTTGTCCTTGCCATGTATCAGGATTACATTCACCGTTGTAACCACCACGCATAGTTTCATTCCAGCCCATTTCACGCACATGAACTAGCCCTTGTCGCCATTCAGCTACTTCCCAATGCGCGGTATGACCACCTGTTTCTTGAGTAAAATGGGCAAACATAGTTGCCAACGCTTTTCGACAAATAGCATCGCTATCTCTACCATCATCATAATCGCCACAAAACGCCGGGAACTTACCGGTAGCTTTAAGGAAGTTTAGATAAGTATATTCAGGTGAACGTTTAGGGAAGATAAACTCCCAATCGTTTGCCGAAATAATAGACTCAATACGCTTAACGTTTGCTGGGTTATCAATATCGTCAACACGAATTTTTTCAACCGATTCATTATCTAGTGTACGAATAGAGGCTTTTACTTCACGCATCAAAGTAGAATTAGTTAGTGCAAACTCTTGCGCCGCTAGTTCCGCTTTAGTGATCACATGACCGTCTTCAGGATCAGGTGTCGGGTCTGGCGTTGGTTCTGGCTCAGGTGTTGGCTCAGGAGTAGGTTCTTCACCATTCCATTTTTCCCAAGCATCAAACCATGCTGCGCCAACTCCCGGTTCGTATGCCCATGCTACACCTGAACACCACGGCACAGTAACACCCGTTCGACATTGATAAAGCACACCATCATTTTGCACAATATCACCACCTTTATAAGTAACGTCAGAGCTATAGTTAGCATGACCATCAATTGGTGGAACATCAGGATCTGGGGTAGGAGTAGGGTCTGGCGTGGGCTCAGGATCTGGAGTCGGTTCAGGGTCAGCATTGCCAATAAATTCCCAGGGAGTTTCCCAAGCATTTTGTACTGCATTTCCTGGCGATTGTCCTGGATTCGCCCACCATTTAGCTTGATACAATTTGCCATTGAATGAGACTTTATCGCCACCACTATAGCTTTGTGTATTATCGTACATGTCTGCTGCAAATACAGATGAGCTCATCATCAATGCAGCCAATAACGTTAGTTTTGTTTTCATTATAATACCTTTTAATACAATAGATTAAAAAAGGCAGAAAATTACTTTCTGCGGCAATCCCGCTGCCATAAGCATTCAGGTTGGGGTAAATACTGGTAGGCCGGTAATTTTGCGTACATGACTTTCGTACATGCTTGCTTTTCTCATTGAGCAGTCATAGTGTATGTCGCATACCAATTGAGTAAAGAAAAGTTCTGTAACAATTGTCTGTTTTTCAACCAAACAAACTATAAACACTATCTAAATATGAAGAAGCTTCACTAACAGCATTCATTTACTCAACATTCAGTTGCCCGATAAATTAACTTACGACTACGGACATTCGACAATATGTTAGAAATATATGCAGGAAAAAGTGCTTTAAATACGATTAAAGAACAAGGATTTCAAGCAGATTTATTTAATAATTTTTTAGGCGCCAGCGGTGGCCCAAAGTGGTTCACGCTTTTTGGTTTAGACAAATACCTATTTGGTGAGTTTTTCAAGGATAGAACCACACCGTTGAATATTGTCGGTTCCAGTGCGGGTGCATTTCGAGCCGCCTGCTTTGCACAAAAAGATCCTGTTGCTGCAATTTCTCGACTAGCAAAAAATTATTCAGAAACCGTTTATTCTGCTAAAGCCAAACCCGAAGAAATAACCCAAAAAGCCCGAGAGTTGCTCGATGAAGTTTTTGGTGACAATGGCGCTGATGAAATTATTAATAACTCCGTATTTCAAGCTCATTTTATTGTTGCCAAAGCCAAGGGGCTAGTTAGCTATGAAAATAAGCTGATGCAAGCACTTGGTTTATTCATAAGTTTTAGTTTAAATCGCCTAGATCGCTCATTATTAAAACACCAATATCAACGTTATATTTATCAAACTCAAACAAGCGATTTTGACCTTGAAGATCCCTATCAATTTGAAACTACACGTATTGGTTTTTCAAAAGAGAATATTAAACAGGCTTTGCTCGCCTCTGGGGCAATTCCAATGGTGATGGAAGGCATTGGCAATATTGCCAATTCACCACCAGGCATGTACCGCGACGGCGGCATTATTGATTACCACTTTGATTTTTTAATCAAGAATGAGGGGTTAACTTTATATCCTCACTTTAGCGCTAAGCCTAAAGCCGGTTGGTTTGATAAGAATCTTGCAAGAAAAGTTTCACTAGAGAGTTATGATAAAACCGTCTTGCTTTGCCCTTCAGAAAAATTTGTACAATCACTGCCTTATGGGAAAATACCTGATCGTACCGACTTCACTAAAATGGACGCTGATACTCGATTAAAGTACTGGCGAGAAGTATTAAAGCGTACTGAAGATTTAGCTGACGAATTTAAGCAGTTTGTTGAAAGACAGGATATTGCCAAAATCCGCCCATTTACAGGCTGATATTTTCTTTCACTATTCACTGTGCCTTCAGTTATTCACTGTACTTGCGAATAACTGATACTTTACCCTTTTCTATTTCAAGTACTTCGACGGTATCATAGTTAAGTAATATTTCTTCTTTGGTTTGCGGGTGCACACCTTTGGCTCTAGTGGTGTAATCAATGATTATTACCTGATGGCCCAACATTATACTGTTGAGCGTTGCATGATATTCAGTATGTAAACCTAAATAACGTCTCATGCCTAAACGCATGCGCTCTTTACCGTCAGCGCTGCGTACATCATCAGTATCATAGGGTAAGTGTTGGTGACCAATGTCATCGGTTAATAATGCTAAGTATTGCTCCAAATCATCCGTTGTTGCCGCTGATGTTTGACTTGATCTCCATGCTTCAAAATACTGTTTTGCAAATATTTTAGCATTAAAGTCCTCGGCATCGGCGGGTATCGTGGCAGAAATGGTTAAAGATAAAATGATCAGAATATGCTTCATATTTTTCTTCTTACTATAATTTTTAATGGCTAATTATCTTGCTTAAACTAGGGGCTGTTGAATTTTTATACTTTACAAGCCAATAGGTTATTAAGCTAAACAAGGCGATGCCAAGAACATCTGCGATAAAATCATCAATGTCTAATGTTCTATTAGCAATAAAGTATTGGCTTAATTCTTCAAGTGAAGCAAAGCTAAAAACAACTATTGTGCCTAAATATATTGGGAGTTTTTTTAGTTGCCACGATCTAAAACGTAATGCTGCATTTGTAACAAGCGTGAGCAAACCAAATAAACAAAAATGCCCTAATTTATCACCATAAGGCATGCTAGCAACAAGTTGAAAAAAGATACTGTTTTGGCCAGTATTAGCTAAATAGATAATCCATAAAATAAAACTAAAAAAGCCGACAAAAAGTAGTGAGATAAGTTTATGTTTCATTAAATTTTTCGAGATAGCCAATGCATAATATTATTATATTAACTACTGACCATAATTATTTTTAAGGCAAACCGCTACTATAGACTTGTAACAGGGTATTAATTTAGTAATTACACATGACTTCTACAATTGCCCTTGCCAATAACCGACATCAAGCCATTGATCGAATTTCAGACCCACTTTATAAAAATGAGCCACTTTTTCCATGGCAAACTTTTCGTGCAAAGCAATGCTTGCATCATTTGGCAAAGTTATACCGCCGATTACCGTTTTGTAACCACGATCTTTTAACGCACTAAATAACCTTTGATACAACGCGGTGCCAAGCCCCTTTTGTTCAACTCCTGGCCGTAAATAAACGGTAACTTCAACGGCAAATCGATAAGAGTAACGCTCTCGCCACTTTGCCGCATAGGCATAACCAACCAATTCACCATTTTCATTTTCTGCAATGAACCAAGGCAAGTTATCTTGAGAAATTTTATCTATACGTTGACTCATTTCACTGGCATCAATGGCTACTTCTTCAAAAGTAATAACTGTTTTATTAATGTAGTAATTGTAAATATCAGCAATTTTTATTGCGTCTTCACCTGAAACCTTTCGAATCACTTAAGCTCCTTTGATAGCAAAAATGCTAATCAGCTTTTAATATTACGGCTCTTCTTTTGCCCTTATGAGCGCTATGATAACGCGACATTAATGCCCATTGTATTGGTTGGACTTTAAACAGTTAAAGTTTTCGTCCGAGTTTTTTCTCTACCTGTTTTTTTTCCCATTCGATACCAAATGGATTAAAGATTTCAAAAACAGCAACTGCATGAGAAATAATGCTAATGCCCCAGCCAAGTACTACCCACAAAACCCACATATAACTAGGCGTAACCAGCAAATTAAAAACAAATAAGCATGGCAATATAATGGCAAAAGACGTTAAGTTGCCATAAAAACCTTTTATATCTCGAACATATTCAATTGCACGTTCTTCTTCTAGTGAAACTTCAGTATGTTGTGTTGTTGTATTGCTCATGTCTCGCTCCTGTTGTAAATCAGATATTGATACCTCAAAGACAGCAGCCAAAGATTTTAATGATTCCAACCCAGCTGTTTGCCCTCGCTCAATACGCTGAATAGTGCGAACACTTAAGCCGCTTAATTCTGCTAATTGTTCTTGTGACCAACCACGCTGCAATCTTATTTTTCTAACAATCATTTGTTTTCCTCGACTCCTGTTGAGATAAATTATTAACAAAAACCTACCTGACATAACACGTCACTCTAGTGACAAACACCTGACACTTCTTTAAATACAACAACTTAAGGTATCAGCAATAATGAAACTACAATTCATTTTTACCATCAAAATATTTAATACTAAGATCTCGGGAATGGATACCATCAATGCAACCTAAATTAATTCGATAAGTGATAGGTTCAAAAGTCGTATTATGGAAGGGGTAAATACCACAGTTTTTACAAAAATAGTGATTTACATCTTTATCACCCCATTGATAATTACCAAGATGCTCTGAACCTACAATTTTCATTTTGCTTTCTTCAATTTTAGCTAAACTCATGATGGCATTTTTGCGAATACAAATAGAGCAATTGCATTGTAAAGCCTGAGTAATTTCATCGGCTTCAAAATTAAACTGCACTGCCTTGCAATGGCAGCTACCCGAATATTTCATTTACTTCCCCTAAAAATTTATGATGACATCAGAGTGAACTAAAGCATAATGCATCTATAAAAGTTAATACAATGTTAACTATCGAATGAGTATTAAGATAATTGCGTTAAGGCACATTAATAAATAGGAAAATACTTTTGAAGCAATACCTTGTTTTACTATCCGCTCTTGCTCTATTGGTCATTACAGGCTGTTCAAGCAAGCAAATGTATGAAGCTTTTCAGCCTAAATATAACGAAGCAGAATGTCGTAAAGAACACGAGGTCGACTATGAGAAGTGCATGAAGCAACAAGCCAAAAGCTATGAAGAATATGAAAAAGAACGCCAAAGCATCATTAATAAAAAATAAGCTAATAAAAAGTAAGCTAATAAAAAGTAAGCTTTTAGGAGCACTAGTTTACAACCACTAGTAGATATCAAATTTACTAGTGGTTGTAATTGACTGGCTACCGAATAAAGGCAGATATACTCAATTCACACTAGGGGCTGTTTATCAAATCGCACTGTCATTAAATACAAAGCAGCCAATGCCAAAAGCATCAGTAGATAAGTTCTAGGTTCAGGTACATTAATAGCACCACTGCGCTGTACATCTTTTAAGTCGCCAACTAAAGACAAATGATCAAAGGCAATGTCTTCATCTTGGGCATTGAAATTTGAAAAGCTCACTTTGATATCTAGCAGCCCCCCCTCAGCAATTGCCACTGAAAAGGCTTCAAAGTTGTCGGTAATTAATTGACCATCTCCAATACCATCAAAATCTGTATCAACCGCAGGGGCTGTATTCGTTCGGCTGCCATTACTACCGAGCATCGACCTAACCGAAAACAGATTAAAAAATCCGCCATTATCTACCTGCGCGACTATATTAAACCCCGTATTCGCATCGAAGTCTTCAAAGCCATCGCTACTGTTATCTTCGGCTAAAAACCACGATAGTGAGATATTTTCCCATAAGCTAATGTTGATATTGCTCCATGATAAAGTCACAGTACTCGCCGCAGTAGGCAAGGCGCCATCAGTATCTTGTACTGCATAAAAGCTATTGCCCTGAATATTTTGGTAGTGAGTGGCAGAATGAAGGTCTGCACTATTTACCCGACCGTAATAATCTCGATTGGCGAGATCATTAAGGGCATCGGGATCGCTTGAATGATAAGTGATGGTACTATCTTCAAAATCTTCAAGAAAAATAAGACTAGCTTGAGCAGTAGATGACAGACATAGCACTAATGCCATCATTAAATGGTATTTCATAAAAGCTTCCTTGTTTAAATGATACAAATTCCATGTACAGTTAAAAAAGTAGCTCAGAATATAATGATGTCAAAGTTTTTTATGCCGCTTATACTCATTTACACCAATTAATCAGTAAATTATTCATACTGTTGCCTTTAACTGTGCGGCCCAAGCACCGACTTGGTTAATAAGTGTTTTATTCATTTTATTTTCAAGATTTGAACAATTTAGCACGACAGTCAATATGATAAAAAAAGCCGATTTGTGCTTGATGGATTACATTTTCACTAAGCTGAAGCTTACCTTCGTTAAGCTTTCCTAGCTGGTTTTGTTCCAACATTTGGCTATCGCCAAAAGCGAGGTCAACTCGCTTATGCAATAATAGAGATAAGCCTTTTTCTGTTGTTTCAACAAAAATAAGTTTCAAACCAGCATCGCTAAACTGATGATAAAAAGCCGAATTTTTGTTAGACCTTAATATTGCAAGATATTTTCCCTTTAATTCACTTAAATTTTGCCATTTAAAAGGCTCGCTTGGTTTACTTGGTTTTAATCTATAAAGGCCAAATGAAACAATATCTTTTGAAAGCGGTTCAAATTTTGCATTTTTATAACCGGGTTTTGGTGGGTAAAAAGAAAGACACCACTTTTGTGAGCCAACAATTTTCTGCGCACGCGCCGGCGGAACAAATAATGGTGAAATTGCTACTTTAAAATTCTTCTTGGCATACTTTTCTAAATAGACAAAACTAATACCAAAATCGTTAATCTCTTGACTGGTAAAAGGAGGGTATTCAACCGCAATGACCTCTATAGCTTCAGAAGCTAAAACATCTAGCGCTACCAATATAAGTGCGAGTGAAAATACAATATTTAGCATGTTACATCCTTAGCCCAGAAAGCCTTAAACATAATAAATATAGTAAATGCATTCCCGCAACACCAATAAAGCATAACTTTTAGTAAGTTCAATAGTTATTAATACGCTTAAGTTCTTTCATCTTTTGGGGACTCCATAACAACATGCGTTGCTATAGTACTTACCTGTGGAATGGCACCTAATACATCGGCGTGAAAAGCTTTATACGATTTAATGTCTTTGGTTTCTATTCGTAACAAATACTCAAACGCACCGGTAACGTTATGGCACTCTTTTACTTCTTTAGCGATATTAACCGCTTGTTCAAATGCTTGCTGCGATGCTGTTGAATGCTCCCGTAGGCCAACGCTGACATAGGCAATAAAGCCTATACCGGCTAATTCACTGTCAATAATCGCTCGATAGCCTTTAATTAAACCGCTATTCTCTAATTCATTGACTCTTCTTAAGCAAGCAGACGGAGATAAGCCTATTTTGTCAGCCAGTTCGGTATTAGGAATACGACCATTAACTTTTAGCTCTTGCAATATTAATTCGTTATATCGGTCATTTTTAATCATTAATTGCTTACCTTATGCTTTATTGTTACCACTTTGCGCAATAAAACCAGCGTAACCAACTTATAATTGCATGTACAGAAAATAACTAAAGAGTTAACAGAAGATGAACTATGACATTCTCACCGCATTAATTATTTTTGCCTTTGTTTCATCAATTACTCCTGGGCCAAATAATTTGATGTTGATGAATTCAGGTGCCAATTTTGGTTTCAAAAAAACAATTCCGCATGCTTTAGGCGTAGGAGTTGGCTTCACCCTTATGATTGCTCTAGTCGGCGGTGGCATCATGCAGTTGTTTGATACTTTTCCGCTCAGTTACCAAATTTTAAAAGTACTGAGCATCTGTTACCTACTTTATCTTGCCGCTAAAATTGCTTTCTCTGGCAGCTCAACAGCTACAAAATATACCAAAGCTAAACCTTTTACTTTTTTTCAGGCTGCTGCTTTTCAATGGGTTAACCCAAAGGCCTGGACTATGGCACTTACCGCGATTAGTGTTTATGCACCGTCAATGAATTTTAGCGCGGTATTATTGGTCGCCTTGGTATTTGGTACAATAAATTTCCCCTGCATCACTTCATGGGTAGTTTTGGGACAAAAGTTACAGCTCTTTTTAACCAATACCTTACGCCTTCGTATTTTTAATGTCACCATGGCATCGTTACTTGTTTGCTCTTTGTATCCGGTAGTTTTGAATTAAAAACCGTGCTAGTTGGCATTTAAATAAGCTTGCAATAACTTAACCTCAGCTTATTGCAAGCGCTTGGCCCAATTACCCTGATGTTCTGTTTCACACTTTTCTTCCGTATCAAAACTTAGATGATCGGTCATATTTTTCATTTTTACTGATACTTTTTGCAAATGTTGCTCAATAGCTTTTATCAGTAGGTTTTTGCTCTTTTTGTTCGCAAGGAAGTCATTTAGGTTCTTATTGGTATCGAATATACAGATTACCTTTAAACTCTTGGGGAAGTTCTCATAATTGACAAGGTGCGTTAACCATTGAAAGCCCAAAACTTCCTCCAAGGCTTTGTCACAAACCTCAGTTAATACCACTCGAATTTGATTATCGATTTTCTTATCTGTTTTACGCATCTCTAAATACTTTCCTAAAAAGATTAAAAAACCATCGCATGATCAACCAAATACCGATTATTACGATGCACTAAAACAATTTCAGCGACATATTCGCCTTCGAGTTTAGAGCAATATTGTTTCCAAATAATCGCGGCCGAATCCGGACGACGAAAAACAGCTACCGGCTCTCGCTTTAGCCAAGTACCTTTTTCTTTTTGATAAACAGAGCATACCCGCTGTAAATGTTCTTTGGTCACTATCGACTTAGCCCGTTCGGTAAAGTCTTTAACATGTTTGGGATGATCAATTTCAGTAGAGGCCAACATTAGGTTATCCATTATTGGCGTAGCGATCGCTAAGATTTCCTGCTCAGACATTGCTTGAAAATTCATATTAACTCCTTGTTATCTCCATTTTCACCTCTTTAGTTATACCTATATTTTACTAAAGTTGACACAACAACCACCATAGTTCCATAATAGAACTTAGCATAACATTCCAATATGGAACTTATGTTTTTATAACGTAATAAACGGTTGCTAATCAATCCATCATCTATTGAGAAATATTATATGTATCCTATTGCTAGATTTATTAAAGTATTTTTTAGCGCTAAAAAGAAAAGTAAAATCAGCTTCTTAGAGCCCAGTGCAACCGAGTTTAGCTGTCATCCATGGGATCTAGATATGTTCAATGAAATGAACAATGGACGTGTAATGACCTTATATGACCTAGGTAGATTTGACCTATCCTTTCGTACCAACCTGTTTAAGATAATGAAAGAGAATAACTGGGCAATGGTTGTTGCTGGTAGCTCAGTAAGATACCGAAAAAGAATCAAAGCTTTCGATAAAATAAGCATGTACAGTCAGTGCGTTGGCATTGATGACAAGTGGCTATATATCGAACAGTCTATGTGGGTAAATGGCCAACCATGCTCTTCGGTATTAATACGAGGGGGAATTAGCTCCAAGCAAGGTCTTGTTCCGCCTAAGTCGCTGTTAGAGCAATTAGGGTATGAAGACAATAATGAACCTTTACCTGCATGGGTTAATGAATGGATAGCGTCAGAACAACACCGACCTTGGCCGCCACAAAAAACAAATGAGCATTGATAATAGCAAGTAAGTTCAGACAATTTCAAAGGTAAGTAGCTATGCGCTGGGAAGAAGTAAATAATCAAACATGTTCTATAGCTCGCTCTATAACATTTTTTGGCGATCGTTGGACCTTGCTTATTTTGCGGGAAATATTTCTCAAAGTAAGGCGTTTTTCCGATTTACAAAAGTCACTCGAAATTTCTCGTCATCGCTTATCTGATAGGCTGAGTCGCTTAGTTGAAGTTGATATTTTGTATAAAGAAATCTACGATGAAAAACGTAATCGCTTTGAATATAAACTGACAGAAAAAGGATTAGATCTCTATCCAATCATCCTTTCTATTGTTAAATGGGGTGACAAATGGGAAACCGACAAAGATGGTGCCCCGATGGAATACATCCACAAAGATTGTGGCAAGAGCATCAGCCCAGTGCTTTCTTGCTCGGAGTGCGGCGAAGAACTTCATGCTAGAAATACCATGGCTCAAATAGGTCCCGGCATTACTAAAAAAATAGCACGAGGAGAAGATATTAATATCGACTTATCAAAATATAGCGCACAAATATCCCCAAAAGAACCCAGTTAATTTGTCGATTAGCCACGCGGCTACAAATATCTATACCTAAAAAATATAGAATAAATTAGAAATAGATTGATATAAAACAACAAACACAATTGATAATCGTTCTTATTAAGGTTATCATTGCGTAACTTTTAATCAACTAGCTGCCTTATTTATGTACGTATGTATTTGCCACGGTGTAACCGATACACACATTGAATCAGCCATTGATAATGGTGCAACAACAATGCGAGCACTGTCTAAAGAATTAAAAGTGGGCTCACAGTGTGGTCAATGTTGCCAATGCGCAAAAAAAGTACTCAATAGTAAACTAATGCAAATAGCTGAAGCACAACCTGCAGTTGCCTAGCCTTATTTATAACTGCCCGTGTATGCCTTGTCTCTTTATAGTTCAGCCCGTTTATTATTACTCGGCCCGCTTAATTTTCACTCATCATCTCTGAGCTAATTAATGTATTAGCATCTTTCAAACGCTCTAGAAATTATCTTTTAACATTATCTTCATTTGTGCTTGTTTGCTCGAATCAATCGACCTATATTTGAATTACATTTAATTTAAAATGGCTTGTATTATGAAAGGAAACACTCGCGTATTAAGTGCACTAAACCAAATTTTAACGCTCGAATTGAGCTCTATTAATCAATTCTTTTTACATGCTCGAATGTTTAAAAACTGGGGCTTAGAGGGCTTAAATAAAAAAGCCTATAAAAAATCAATTAAAGACATGAAACAGGCTGATGACTTAATTGAACGTATTTTATTTCTTGAAGGCTTACCTAATTTACAACAATTAGCCAAATTACGCATTGGTGAACATGCCGCTGAAATGTTGCAATGTGATTTAGAGTTTGGTGAAGAACAAATTACTGCACTTAGAACAACAATCGCTTTATGTGAGCAAGAAAAAGATTACATTAGCAGGGAGCTGCTTGAAAAACGCTTAGCTGTCGAAGAAGAACACCTAGATTGGATCGAGTCACAACAATTTCTAATAACCAATACTGGCATTGAAAACTACTTACAATCAATGATCGAGGAGAACTAGCATGCAAGGTAAACAATTAATTATTGATCAACTCAATAAACAATTAACCCTAGAGCTAACCTCTATGGACCAATATTTAGCCCACTCTAAAATGTATGAAGACTGGGGCATTAATAAACTGCATGAAAAACTTGCCCATGAATATGAAGAAGAATTAGGTCACGCTAAGCGTTTAGCAGAACGTATTCTCTTTTTAGAAGGGCATGCAGATACTGTTTCAAGAGAAAAAGTAAATGTGGGTAAAGATGTAAAAGAGATGCTTGAAAATGACCTTGAAGCCGAGCGAACCGTGGCAAATAGCTTAAGAAAAATTATTGCACTGTGCGAACAAGAGCAAGACTACATCAGCCGAGATATATTAAAAGACTTATTGAACGATACTGAAATGGATCATATTTACTGGATTGAACAGCATCTAGGACTGATTGATAAAATTGGATTACCAAATTACATTCAATCGCAAATGTGATCAATAAAATAGCTCATATGTAATCCACAGAAATAGCTCCTAAACTATGGCCCCAATAAAGGGGCCATTTTTCTTTCAATATCACACGATAACTTTGCAACATTAGCTGAATTAATATCTCACTTGAATAATCAATGATCCTATCCATACTTAGCTGCCAAGTACTCAAGTTATGAGTACTAATATTTAGAAAAATACCGCTTTAATTTAGTTGATCAGAGTGAATACGATCCATGTAAAGCCATTGTTCAAGTACAGCTTAGGTTTGATATTAGTGCTGCTGATTTTCAAATAGATCGGCCTGCAAAAGTAAATATTGCCACACCGAGCTACGGTAGAACGTTATTAGTGGAATTAAAATAGTGTCATAAACAAAATAGCCAACAAATACCTCTATTCGTTGGCTTTATTCTCACTTTTATAAACTGTGACTATTTCACTAAAGAAGGTTTATTAATAACAGCTAATAGTTGATGACTGTTGTTTGTTAGCGGGTAATAACGCAATATCTGCAATACTGACCGTTAGTTTGCCGCTCGACGATATTTCAAATGGTGTTGTTGTATCACCAAACTTCATACCCTTGTCGCTAAAACACTGTAAATCAATCGAAAGCTCATGCCAGTGGTTTAATGATAACGGTGCAACTTTCTTGGTTATATCTACACTATGGCCACAGTAACCTTGTTGCTGATCATCACAATACATTGACAGCATAATATTGCCTGTCGGTTTATTGGCTAATTTCAGCTTAAAACTCAACGCGGCATTGGCTTCTAAACTTGCTCTTAAATCTTCTCTAAAAGCTCCCATGCTAACAATTTTCACCCCCGCATTTTCATCACCACTTAAGGTTATTTTAAAAGCATCTTCTTGTATAACTTTATCTACTGTTCGATAACTTAGTGCACCAACAGTGTGGTTATTGGAGTTAACTTCTAGCTGCTTGTCACCCGAAAAGAGCCACAATAGCCAAGGTTCTTTCATCGTCCCAGTAAAGATATCTCGTCTTTTATTTTGATTTTTTTGCTTGGTAATTGTTTCATTAAGGTTGCTTGCTAATACATTTTTATCACCATAGCTCAAACCAAAACCATAAGGGAGTAATGGCGCATAATCTTTATCACCACGATTAACAGTGGTTTGACTTGGGGTTTTAGGCCAAGAAAATGACAACTTCCCGCTAAAATCATATTGAATATTGTTATTACGATCAGCAAGAATAACATCGGCAATACCGTTACCTTCAGAGCCTGGTAACCATGCAGCAACAAAGGCATCACTTGCATTAAGTTCCGCATTTATCCACATAGGTCTACCACTAATAAATAATGAAACTACTGGTATATTCTGCGCTTTAAATTGTTTAAGTAACCCTAACGCCTTTTTATCGCCACGTTGAAAGTCCAAATTTTGTCGGTCGCCATGCCCTTCTGCGTAAGGGTCTTCACCAAACACCACAATAGCCACATCAGGTTTTTGCTCAAAACGACCATCTGTACTCAATGTGGCAATACCACCTGCTTGCTTAACTTGCTCAGCAATGCCTTGATAAATAGAAGTTCCACCAGGGAAGTCTTGATTGGTATTGCCAGTGCCTTGCCAAGTAATCGACCAACCACCCGATTGCTTGCCAATATTATGCGCGCCATCACCGGCAACTAAAATATCTAACTTGGGTGATAAAGGTAATAAATTAGCTTTGTTTTTAAGTAGAACTAAAGACTCTCGTACCGCTTGTCGAGCAACTTGACGATGTTCTTTACTACCAATCAATTCAGTCTTTCCTGAAAAAAGGCGTTTTTCTGGGCTAGGTTTGTCAAATAATCCAGCCCTAAACTTCACCCGTAAAATACGAGTTACCGCATCGTCAATACGCGAGATGGGAATAATACCGCGATTAACTTGGGCAATAGTATTTTCCATTAACGGTTTCCAAGCATCTGTTGGCACCATAAATATATCTAAACCGGCATTTACCGCCTGAGGGCAGCTTTCATTTGAGCAACCTTTAACTTGGCCATGACCATTCCAGTCGCCAACTACAAAACCATCAAAGGCCATTTTGTTTTTAAGCACTTCCGTTAATAAATAATGATTGCCATGAATTTTTTCACCATGCCAGCTAATAAAAGACGCCATTACCGACTGAGCACCCGCGGTTAAACCGCCAACATAACCTTGCGCGTGAATATCATGCAGCATTTGCTCTGAAGATATATTATTACCCTGGTCATCACCATCAACCGTACCGCCATCACCAACAAAGTGTTTAACGGTACTGATCACTCGATTATCACCTAAGAAATTTTCACCCGCGTGCCCTTGCAAACCTTTTACCACCGCGGAAGCATAAGCCTTAACGATTTCAGGATCTTCAGAATAGCCTTCATAGGTTCGTCCCCACCGGTCATCTCGCACGGTGGCAACAGTAGGTGCAAAAACCCAATCAATACCAGTAACCATTACTTCAGTTGCCGTTATCTGGGCAATTTTTTCAATCAATACGGGGTTATTCGCCGCACCTAAACCAATATTATGCGGAAACAAGGTCGCACCAATAACATTGTTATGACCATGAACGGCATCAGTTCCCCACATGGTTGGAATCGAAATACCATCAAGTGCATCATCAATCGACGCTTGATACATAGCTTCAGCTAATTTTATCCAATCTTGCGGCGTTGAATGTTTATTGCCATTTGGAAAGGCACCGCCGCCATTTAGATAAGAACCAAAGCCATATTTACGCATATCTTCCACGCTAATATCACGAATTTCTGGCTGGATCATTTGCGCCACTTTTTGTGCAAGGGTCATCTTGGCCAGCAATTGTTGAACCTTAGCTTCAATTATTGGCTCTTGCTTAACTTCAGAGCTAACTTTTTGCCAAATTTCTGGCTGATAATCAGGTACAAGCATACTAGTTTGTTGGACATGCTCATTTGAACACGAGATCAACAAAGGCATAGATATCGCTATCGCCACTAAGTTTATTGTAAATTTCACGATATTTTACCTTCTTCAAACATGACGGTAGGTTTAGAACCCTCTAAGCCGTAATAAGCAATAAATACATAACAAATTGCTGGAAGAATAAATGCTATCTGTACACCAATCACATCAGCAAAAATCCCCTGCATTAACGGAATAATAGCGCCGCCAACAATAGCTAAACACAAAATTCCAGCACCTTGGCTAGTTGCAGCACCAAGCTGATTTATCGCTAAACTGAAAATAGTAGGAAACATAATTGAATTAAATAAACCAACCGCGAGAATGGACCACATAGCAATTTCACCATTGGCAACAACAGCAATAATAATGAGTGTAATCACCATCACCGCATTAAATGCTAAAACTTTACCAGCAGCGATATGTTGCATAACAATCGCCCCGATAAAGCGACCGATCATAGCACCGCCCCAGTAGTAAGAAATATATTGCGCAGCGGTCGCTTCGTTTAAATTGGCTATATTAGGCAAGCCAAAAAAGTTTACCAAAAAGCTACCAATAGCAACCTCAGCGCCAACGTACAAAAAAATAGCAACGGCTCCTAGTTTTAACTGTTTAAATTGCCATGCTTGGGCCAAAGAGCTTGAAGCTGAGCTTGTTTGTTGATTAAGCTTAGGTAGTTTTAAGCAAGCAAATATAACGGCTAAAAACAACAAACTTGCTGCCAGCATTAAATAAGGCGCTTTCACTGCACTCGCATCAACATCTGTTGTAGCAGAATGGCCACTAAAAATAAGCCAAGCGCCAAAAAATGGTGCAATGGTAGTGCCCAGTGAATTAAAAGCTTGGGTCATAGTTAAGCGTGAAGAGGCCGTTTTACTTGGCCCTAAAGCACTAACATACGGATTAGCAGAAACTTGCAGTATGGTAATTCCTGAAGCAAGAACAAAAAGTGCAAATAAAAATAGTCCGTAAACCTCAAGTTCGGCGGCAGGGTAAAA
>PJEL010002240.1_pt1 | contig 18120 bp, 16 predicted proteins | sample 1853271 | NCBI WGS metagenome assembly PJEL01 (sample SAMN08108733, study PRJNA415343) | Invertebrate metagenome, whole genome shotgun sequencing project. | host: Globobulimina | place: Sweden: Gullmar Fjord | collected 2015-08
GCCCATAAGCGCTCATGTACAGCCCAAGGTAATTCAAATTGAGGAATTTTTATGTAGCGAGCAAAAACATTGATCAACTCTTGTAATGCACCAAATGGGCATAACCAACCACAGTAAACGGCACGCCCCCATAACAGCATAGTGACGGCAGCAGCGCCCCATAGCATAAAGATGACTGGATCTAATAAGAATAAATCCCAAGAGAAGTCAGACATAAAGGCTTGCAGGAAAGTAAAGACATTCACTATAGATAACTGTCCACCCCACATCCAACCGATACAGACCACAGTTACCACTAAGAAACCATGACGGAAGTTATGCATAAAGGTTGGGTGTCTAACTAAAGTATCTTGGAAAAATAATGTTGCCAGTAGCAATATCATTAATATTGCTAGGATCACCACTTCAGTATTCTTTTCCTGCCAAACCTGCTGCGTAAGCGTCAGCTCTGGTTCAGGTAACACAATCGGCGGGCGATCTAAATAACGCTCGAGACCATGATAGCTAGCCCTAAAATTGGTAAAAACGCTGTCTACTGCACCTATTTGGCGGCGTACTAACAGTTCAAATTCCCAATCAACCCCAGGATTGAAGTCTTGGTGTTCACGAACAATAAATAAAGACATTTCTCGAAAGCGTGGTGCGCCGTCAACAAACAGGTCAGTTATACGAGTATGATCTAAGTCTCGAAAGGTGAAGGCACTATCATTTTGTAAAATTTGAATACGATCGAATATAGCACCGCGGACATAACCTGAACCTTTAAATGAATAACCATTACCAAGCATAACAATGGCATGCTCTCCCGGTTGCAGTGCTTTCATCATCCATTCATATTCGCTATCACCTAAGATGTTACGTCCTATGGTTGGAATATCAGCTTGCGCGTAATAGATATCAGCGAACATATCTGACTTTTGCTCTGGAGAAGCCTGTTCAATAAGCTCAGCTTCTGTGCCAACAAAAGCTTCGTCTACCGTTTTACGATTCAAATACAATTTTCGAATAGAGCCGTCACCAACCAATGTTTGCCAGTCAGCTTTTTCATATACATCGGGCAACACGGTTGCCATTGGCTGTTTAATTTCTTGGTCTTCGTCAATAATACCTAATGAGCGAGCAACTTTAGTTGCCGATTTAGTGATACCAACATTCATCACCATCACGGTGACCGTAGCACCAGACAAACCATCTAAATGAATCATTTCGCCTTTGGTTTTGCCACCAACTTTAAGACGGTCACTAACATTAAGGCCAGCATATTGATCGGTGAACGCCCATAATTTGCTTTCTGGAATACCTGCTAAAATGATAGGTTCATGATGTTCAAGCACTTTCGCACCAAGATAAACGCCCTTAGCATCAATTGCCACGAGCATATTCACCGGTTCACCTGAGTAGGCAGGAATTCTTGCTAAGTCATTGGTTTCAAATGCATAACCAATAACTTCTTCTTGTTTGTAGATAGTCCAAATAAGCGGGTCACCTACTTTATCTGAGACCTTGGTTGCTTGCGGGAAAATTTCGTTGATAAGAGGTAAAGGATCTCTTGGCTCACTAACAAATAATGCGTGCACAGAGAACTGGACAAGCCATAGAAGTAACAAGGTAAACAGTTTTAACTGTTTTTTACTGTGCGACAAAAAAAGTAGCATTATTGCGTAATACCTTAAGTGCATAAGTTAAGTCGTCGAAAGCTGAAAAAATACGTTATTCCTCAGTTTAGCTAACTGCGACAATATGTCGCATATATTACGCCCATTGAGATTAGCATTACTGACTTAGATCAATAAAGCTAACTTAATTTCAGCACATAAAATTAACCTCGCATGTGCAAGTTAATTACTAGTAAAACAACACTATACACTTTTAATTTTCGCTCCTGTGCAGCGTAAACTAAGCTCCTAAGGATAAGAAATGAATGCAATGAATCTATAACAGCCTGTTAATTGTGCAGGTTAAAACTTATTCATCATTTGTGGTTTTTTACGACTCCTTATAGAAAAACATTATAAAAAAGGCCAGTAATAAATACTGGCCTTTGATATGTCATTGTTTGCAAGAAAGCGAAGCTAAAAAGTAACCTTACCCGTTAAGAAATAGCATTACTTAACTGTAATTTTAGCAAACTTACGTTTTCCTACTTGGTATACCGCTGTAGAGCCCGCACTAATCACCAGCTTATTATTAGTAATTTTTTCACCTGCAATTTTTGCTGCACCTTGTTTTATCATACGCATGGCATCAGAGGTACTGGTCACCAAACCCGCTTCTTTTAATAAGTTGGCAATGGCAATTTCACCATTTTCAGTAACCACATCCATTTCAGGCATATCGTCAGGTAACGCACCCTTTTGAAAGCGATTAACAAACTCTTGATGAGCCGCCTCTGCCGCTTCAACATTATGAAAACGCTCGATTAACTCTTTTGCTAAGTCAATTTTAACGTCGCGCGGATTAGAGCCGGCAGCAATTTGCTCTTTATAGCCGTTAATCACTTCAATAGGCTTGAAGCTCAATAATTCATAGTAGCGCCACATCAATACATCAGAAATCGACATTATTTTCCCAAACATCTCGTTTGGCGCATCGGTAATACCGATATAATTATTCAAGGATTTAGACATCTTCTGTACTCCGTCTAAACCTTCCAATAATGGCATCATCAACACTGTTTGTGGGCGTTGGCCTTCAGATTTTTGCAGCTCACGGCCCATTAATAAATTAAACTTCTGATCGGTACCGCCTAACTCAACATCTGCTTCTAGTGCCACTGAATCCCAGCCTTGCACTAACGGGTACATGAATTCATGAATAGCAATCGCTTGACCGCCAGCATAACGCTTTTTAAAGTCATCACGTTCCATCATACGGGCAACGGTTTGGCGCGAAGCTAGTTTTAACATACCAGCAGAGCCTAGTTTTTCCATCCAGGTTGAGTTAAAGGCTACCGTTGTCTTTGCAGGGTCTAAAATTTTAAATACTTGTTCTTTATAAGTTTCAGCGTTTGATAAGACATCTTCTTTTGTTAGCGGCTTACGGGTAACATTTTTACCTGTTGGGTCACCAATCATGCCAGTGAAATCACCAATTAGAAAAATAATTTCATGTCCTTGCTGTTGAAACTGACGTAACTTATTAATCAGTACGGTATGTCCAAGGTGCAAATCTGGTGCTGTTGGATCAAAACCCGCTTTAATTTTTAACGGCTTGCCTTTTTTTAGCTTTTCCAACAATTCATCTTCTAGCAGAATTTCTTCCGCACCACGTTTTAATTCTAAAAACGCTTGGCTTACATCTGACATTTACTAGGCTCCAAACAAGGGGATAATAACATTTAATGGTCGAATTCTACTGCAAATTCAACTGCGGTGAAAACCCTATCATTGTTTCAGTTGATATTATTTTGTTATAGTAAACCTCAATTGTTGTAATAAATTCTCATCTATAGGTCTTAGCTTTTTGAAAAATATAAAAAATTTATATTTTGCCTTACCAAAACAGCACCAAATAATTGTCATCTCCTGTGCTGCTGTGGTGTTATTCTTGTTGATGGTGCCGCTAAAAGGTACTAATCAACTTAGTTCGAATGCAAATGGCGAATTTAAAGCCGGGCAAAGATACCAAGTTGCCATGCCAGAACAAGTCAGCAAAGTAGCGGTAAAAGCAAATATTCAATTACCCGCGAAACAATTCGCACCAATCAGCATTAAGCAAAATAATGAAAGCGCTGTTGCCAAGCATAAAATCAGTGACATTGATGAAAATGCTGCACAATTAAATTGGCGATCAGTAAAAGTCAGAAGTGGTGATTCCTTAGCAAAAATATTTAAGCGTAATGGCTTAAATGCCACAACAACACATAAAGTGATCACGGCTAAAGGCCAAGAAAGCAAATTATTGAAAAAACTCAATGTCGGCGATACGCTGCGCATAGGTAAAGACAGTAGCGGCACGCTTATTTCGTTAGAATACCCAATATCAAAAGCAGAAACTTTGTTTGTCAATTTACAGAATCAGCAATATCACTCACATAAAGAAAGCAAAAGCGTCGAAGTGCGTGAAGCTATTGCTCAAGGCACAATTACATCTAATTTTTGGAATGCCGCCTCTTCCGCAGGTTTAAATGACGGGCAAATTATCAACCTAGCTAATGTCTTTGGCTGGGATATCGATTTCGCCTTAGATATTCGCGAAGGTGACAGCTTTAATGTCATTTTTGAGAAAAAATTCATTGAAGGCGATTTCATCGGTACCGGTAAAATATTGGCAGCTGAATTTGTTAACCAAGGAGATACCTTCCAGGCTATTCGATTTACTGATGATGAATACTATTCTCCTGATGGCAAGAGTATGAGAAAAGCATTTTTACGTGCACCTGTAAGCTTTAGATATATTAGCTCTAACTTTAATCCAAAACGTTTTCATCCGATTCAAAAAAGAGTGAGACCTCATAACGGTACCGATTACCGCGCGAAAAAGGGCACACCCGTTGTCGCGGCAGGTAATGGCAAGGTTACTCACGCCACCTATAACAAATATAACGGCAACTACGTTTTTATTCAGCATGGTAATGGCATTGTAACCAAATACCTACATTTCTCTAAACGTGCAGTGAAAAAAGGTCAGCGTGTTAAACAAGGACAAGTGATTGGTTATGTCGGCTCAACGGGTATGTCACAAGCGCCACATTTACATTATGAGTTCTTACTTAATGGCGTCCATCGCAACCCTAGAACGGTTAAGCTGCCGGATGCTAAACCAATTAGTTCGAAATATCGAAAAGCCTTTAAGGCGGTTGCAGCACAGCGCCTGACTGAATTATCAGGTTCTCGTCAAGCATTAGTCTCTATGCAAGAAAGTAGCGCGAATGCTGACTAGTCATAGTGAAAAACTACGTTATATCGGTCTAATGTCGGGTACCAGTGCTGATGGCATTGACCTCGCACTCGTTGAGTTTGATTCAAACGAGACAGAGCACGCCAACGGTGCAGCGTTAATTGCCAGTTATTATCAAGCCTATGATGATCTAACCCATAGCAAGATTACTGAGCTATATAACCCCAGTGATAATGAAATTGATCGCGCAGGGTGCTTGCATGTCGAGCTAGCACAGAAGTTTGCCGAAGCAATTAAGCAATTTTTAATTCAGCAACAACTTAAACCTGATGATATCACTGCCATAGGCTGTCATGGCCAAACTATTCGTCATCGCCCAGTAAAAAATGCGGGTATTACGACACCATTCACCCTACAAATAGGTTGTTTGCAAACTTTAGCCGTATTAACTGGCATTCGTGTTATCGGTGATTTTCGCACCAAAGACATTGCCTTAGGTGGTCAAGGTGCACCATTAGTGCCCGCATTTCATCAAGCAATTTTTGGCTCAGCTGAAAAAGACGTATTTGTGGTTAATATCGGTGGTATTGCCAACATTACCTTTTTACCTAAAAACGCTATCGAGAAAACTACAGGATTTGACACAGGTCCAGGCAACGCTTTAATGGATTATTGGTTTTCAAAACACCATAATGATCGCTACGATAAAAATGGCGCTTGGGCAAAATCAGGTCGAATTTCAGTACCGTTATTAGAGCAAATGCTAGCTGATAAATATTTTAGCCAAGCAGCACCAAAAAGTACCGGGCGAGAGTATTTTAATCGTCAATGGTTAACCAGTTTCATCGATAAAACGTCACTGTCATCTGCTGATATTCAAGCAACATTAACCGCCCTAACCGCTGAAACAATTGCCAATGAAATTGCTCAACTAAGTACGAAATCTGACGTATACATTTGTGGTGGTGGCGTTGAAAACAGTTACCTAGTTTCATTACTAAATCAAAAGCTTAGCCAGCATTCAGTAATGAATACTCATACAAAAAATGTAAATAGTGATTCATTAGAAGCTATGGCTTTTGCTTGGTTGGCACTGGCTTTTGATAAAAATATTTTTGGCAACATTCCAGCGGTAACAGGGGCTAGCAAGCAAGCTGTTTTGGGTATCAGTGTTAATCGATAAAAATCACTAGATTTGAATAATTTTCTCTTTATAATAAACCGTTCAGTCGAAAAAAAGCACACTAAACGCAGAATATTTGAACTATTTAAGGCGGTGAGTTTCTAAGTATATGTAGTTTGCTTTATTGGATAACAGATTCGATAATCGACAACAACTAAGGAGGAAGCAATGGAATTTAACGATATTCATATTGGTATGAAATGCGGCAGCAAGAAAGGTAGCGGCACCGTTACTTGGATAGACGGGTCAACTCGTACTATTTATATGGCAAATACTGATAACAATAATAGTTTTGAAGTTGGGTTTGAAGAGATCGTTGACGATCCTCAGGCACACAACAAAGAAGATACCTATTACTAAGCTTCGCCATATCAATTTATTTAAATAAATTAGCTCCTACGGGAGCTTTTTTATTGCCTGACATATACTCTTTCACAGTAATTAGTTCACTTAACCTATACTAAATAGTGATCCAAATATTCAAAAACTAAGTATTAACTGACGTCGGCATGAATTAAGTAAGCTAGGCTAGGCTAGGCTAGATAATGGAGGCAATGTGAATATTCTTATCACCGGTGGCAGTGGTCTTATCGGGCAAGCACTGATTCAAGCCTTAAATGCCGACCGTATTATTGTTCTCACTCGTCAGCCCGAAAAAGCAGCAAAAATATTATCCAAAGACATAGCCTTAGTGACCTCGCTTGAGCAAGTTGATTTTAACACCCTTGATATTGTGGTTAATTTAGCCGGTGAAGCCATTGTTGATAAACGCTGGTCTGCCGTGCAGAAAGATCGTATTTGCCAAAGCCGTTGGTTAATAACACAAGCCCTCGTTGAAAAAATTCAAAGTGCTACCACGCCACCCCATTGCTTTATATCCGGCAGTGCTATTGGTTTTTATGGTCGGCAAAAAGCAAACGCCGTTGACGAAGAATTTCGAGATATTGACCCTGAGTTTAGCCACCAGCTATGTCAAAAATGGGAGAGCATAGCCCTGCAAGCTAGTTCAAATAAAACACGAGTGTGTTTATTGCGCACTGGTATCGTGTTAGCCAATAATGGCGGTGCACTGAAAAAGATGCTACCCGCGTTTAAATTCGGCCTTGGCGGCCCAATTGCCACAGGCCAGCAATATATGTCGTGGATTCATATTGATGATATGGTGGCGGTAATACTGGCTGCTATTTATCAACCGTCATTATCTGGTGCGATTAATGCCACCGCCCCTATGCCCGTTAGTAATCAAGGATTTTCAGAAACTTTAAGCCTTGTACTTAATCGTCCTTGTATATTTCGAATACCCGCCGTTCTGCTTCGCTTAATGATGGGCGAGTCTGCAGACTTAGTGCTATTTGGGCAGCATGTTATTCCTAAGAAGTTGCTCAATAATCACTTTAAATTTCAATATCCTTCTTTACAGGTCGCCTTAAAACAGCTATTAATAAAGCGATAAAGCAAAGAATAAATTGAGTTAGGTTGTCATTTGAAAGCAGAGTTTATTCCGCACGGAAAATGCAGTTATACCGTTGACGATAATATCATCACCATTGATGCTACGGGGCCGTGGAATTTAGAGTTTTTTCAGCAAATGCATCGTGAATTATCAGAGATCATTTTACGTGATGTCGACTTTCATAATTTTGCAATATTGTTGGTACTTAGGGGCGACTCATTTGCCACACAAGACGGTTTAAATTATCACCTGAATCTAGTCAAACGAGGCCCAACTAAAGCCCTAGCAATGAACTCTGGATTAAGTAATGCTGCGCAAATTACACAAAGTATTTTTAAAAAAACCTATGATCAAGCCCACTTAATAAACCAATACTTTGACTCAACGGAAGCTGCGAAAGCATGGCTGAGAACTAAGCTAACTTAGGATTTTATCCACCTATTCATTGAGGGAAAACTCCCCAGATAGAACTCGTACAAGTTTTCTCCCCATGATGGAAGTAATACAACATCTGGCAATAGCGGCTATTTAACCTGATGAGCCAGAGAAATTATGACAGTAAGCCTTTAATAACAAGAACAATGATTGACTTAAATGATAATAAGTTTGATGATTAAAACTCTCAAACCTTCAGATAAATTATTGGCCTAATATCGTGATTATTACACAATTAATCTATGGCTCTTTACTGATTATTGGCACCGTATTTATACAAGTTGCCTTTATCAGTACCTTAACTCATTGCTTACATCGTATGGCTGGCTGGCTTTCAAGACCACCGATTCAAATCAAAACGATTATCGTGCTCAGCGGCATGGTACTTTGGCTAGTTGCAGGGCTCAGTGTTAGCGCAGCATTATGGGCTTGGGTATACCTACTAATAGGCGTTTTTAATAGTCTAGAACCTGCGCTATATTTTTCTATTGTTACCTTTTCTACCTTAGGCTATGGCGATATTGTTTTAGGCGAGCAATGGCGCTTATTGGGCAGTTTAACAGCAGTTAATGGCTTGATTATTGTTGGTTTAAATACCGCAGTACTGGTTGAAGCGATTGCCCGAATTAGAGCCGCACAACATGGAATTTCGCATGACTAACATTTCCATCGACAGCTTTTTATCCTACACCATCGGCATTATTGTTTTTTTCATCGGTGTCACACTGACTAAACGCTTTAAAACACTACAAGAATATAATATTCCTGAGCCCGTCATTGGCGGTTTGTTAGCAGCAATGATTATTTATGGCTTTTATATATTCAGCGGTATTGAAATTGGCTTTGATCTATCGACCCGTGATCGCCTGTTGGTTTATTTTTTCACCGCAATTGGCTTAAACGCACGATTTTCTGACTTAGTAAAAGGGGGAAAACCCTTACTCATACTGCTTTTACTAACGCTAACCTTCATTGTTGTGCAGAACCTAGTGGGTATGGGCACAGCGAAGCTCTTAGGTTTACCATTAAGTATTGGCGTATTGGCCGGTTCGGCATCACTCATCGGTGGTCATGGCACCGCGATAGCCTGGGCACCAGAAATTAAAAACCTAGGCATTGAAAACGCATTAGAAATTGGTGTAGCCAGTGCGACCTTAGGCTTAGTCATTGCCAGCTTAATTGGTGGTCCAATTGCTAAATTTCTGTTAACTAAAAATCAGTTATCAAATACTAAAAAATCTGATCCTTCCGTCGGTATCGCTTACGACAAAGTTAATACCGAAACCTTTAATCATCTCAACTTTATGTCGGTCATCTTGATACTGCACATCTGCATTATTATTGGTTATTTGCTTAATAACTTAATTACTGAACTTGGCTTTAAATTACCGCTATTTGTTACCTGTTTACTAACAGGTATTGTGCTATCCAATATTATGGTATTTTTTCCTAAACTTGCTTGGCCTGCACGCACAAGATCATTAGCAATTGTTTCTGATTTTTCATTAAGCTTATTTTTAACCATGTCGTTAATGAGTATGCAATTATGGACAATTGCCAGCCTTGCCGGGCCTTTATTAGTCATATTAACCCTGCAAACCTTAGCTGCTGTTGCCTTTATTCTGCTGATATTATTTCCATTGATGGGCAGCAATTATCAAGCGGCGGTACTAAGTGCTGGCTTTGGTGGTTTTGCTTTAGGCGCAACGCCAACGGCAATCGCTAACATGACAGCCGTTACAAAAGCCCACGGTCCTGCGCCAATGGCGTTTATTATTTTGCCATTAGTAGCCGCATTCTTTGTTGATGTCACTAATTCTTTTGTTATCAGTTTCTTATTGCGATTTTAAGCAATAAAAACCTTACTGACTCAGCTCCCAAGTTAGAAGAGTATTCATACTTATTAACGATACTATAGGCATTTAACTTACTGAGTTATGATTTTTAAATTTATATCGAAAATTAACTACAAAGTTTACTGTTTAAAGACCTTATTTCCAGACCAAGAACGAATCAACGTCCATACTGCAAGGACAATAAAAATGGTGTGTACAAGCACAAAGTAAGTAATAACAAAAACCCAAGTCCAGCCTGAATTAAAGCCACCTAAAAGTATCATCAAAATACTTACAAGTATCAAAGCAGCCGCGGCAATCAAATTTAATTTGATGGCAAATTTTAAATGATAATCAGATAAGCTATTAGCCTGACACTTATTTAACTTCAACAGCAATAGAATAAACGCCAATCCCGGCAGAAAGGTCAAGTTCAATATCGACCATAGGGCGATAACAGAAGCTTCCTTGATTTGTTCTTTACTTTGAATACGTGTCTGTAAATTCATTGTGAACCACCTAGCTTTGATTGCTGAAATTATTATATTTATAACCAAAACAACTTTAAGTCACTATACAGAATGTTTGGCTAACTAGCGGCCAAATCTCAATGTTAGGGTTATATTTTATCCTAGAAAAATACAGTCGCAATAATCATCGACGGAAAAATAATAAAATACATTCGCATAAGCCAACGTAAATTTTTATTAGCATGTTTTAATTCCATGAAATGGTCTATAACAACAATACCTTTATACATTACCGTTAATGCCACAATAACGCTAACTAATGCCGTTGAAACGAACTGCTCCCCTAAAAAAGTATTAAATAAGGTAATACATATTAATACCGCCCAAAACCATTCTAATCGCGTAAACTGTTTCATAATAACCTCTAACGTAACACGTAAAGTAATGGGAAGATTAAAATCCACATCAAATCAATCATATGCCAATAAACCGCTAAGGCTTCTAGGCCACTATGCTCGGCGGCTGAGTATGCTCCAGAACGTAAGCGAAAGATAACCCACAAAATAGCGCAAGACGCCCAGCCCACATGAAGAAAATGGTTAAAAGTCATATAATAGTAAACTGAGTAAAATTCATTAGTGCTAGTACTTAAGCCCTGTAAGTTATTCCAATAGAATTCCCAGGTTTTAACAATAAGATAAAAAGCACCACAGCTAACCGCTAGCCATAAATAGCGTTCACATTTAACCAAATTATCAACGCGAATATTCATCATAGCTTTCGCCATAAAGTAACTACTTGATAATAAAATAATAGTATTAGCTACCCCCAAACTGGTACTTAACCCTTCAGGGCCTTTAGCAAATATTTCAGGGTAATTATATTTGGCAACAAAGTAGGCAACAAAAAAAATAGCGAACTCAGTAAGTTCAGATAAAATGCCCACCCAGATAGGAATATTACCCGGAATTCTGCCGGCATTTTCTTCGCTCCAAGAACGAGGGAAAATACCTAATGATTTATTGGCATGTGTATTGTTCATATTAACCTTATTCAAGCAATCGCTAGCATCAACATCACTACCTATTCGATAAAATAAGCGCATACAAGGCCTGTCGTACCCTTTATCGGTGGCCAGTAATATTGATGTAAAGCTAGCAGTTAATCATCTAACAATTACAGGCTGAAATTAAGCTTTCATCTGGTAAATTGCTAAGGTATATAAGCTAATCCTACTATCGAAAAATAGCTTAATATAGCGCCAATAGCATATAGAGTTAATGAATAATTGATGTGATATAAATCAATTTTTCGCTTGAAAGTGGCTAATCAAAACAGATAATCGGTGATTAAAGTGTGGCCTCAATAAATGCAATTTTACTGGCCAGATTTTGCCTAAAAAGCACAAACAAAAAAGGCGAGCATAAGCTCACCTTTTATAAATTATCGAGATCTTCTCTTACTTAGGAGGAAACCATTAGAACGGGATATCATCATCAAAATCGATGGTTGGCTCTTGTGGATTTACCTTAGGAGCATTCTGTTGGAAGCCGCCACCTTGCTGTGGAGCAGACTGTTGTTGGAAACCACCGCCTTGTTGTGGAGCAGCTTGTTGCTGTTGGAAGCCACCACCTTGCTGTGGAGCAGCTTGTTGCTGTTGAAAGCCACCAGACTGTTGTGCTGGCTTATTATAAGCTTGCTGTGGCGCGGCTTGTTGTTGGAAACCACCAGACTGTTGTGGCGCAGCTTGTTGTTGGAAACCACCACTTTGCTGTGGAGCAGATGGTTGTTGGAAACCGCCGCCCGCTTGAGCGCCACTGCCACCACGTGAATCTAACATTTGCATTGTACCGTTAAAACCTTGTACAACAATCTCAGTTGTATATTGGTCTTGGCCTTGTGCGTTTTGCCATTTACGCGTTTGCAAAGCACCTTCAATGTAAACTTTAGAACCTTTCTTTAAGTATTCACCAGCAATTTCAGCTAACTTGCCGAACATCACTACACGGTGCCATTCAGTTTTTTCTTTTTGTTCACCCGTTTGCTTATCTTTCCAACTTTCAGAAGTTGCAATAGTGAGGTTAGCAACACCACCACCGTTAGGCATGAAACGAACTTCAGGATCTTTCCCTAAGTTACCTAAAATAATTACTTTATTGACACCAGCCATGAACAAAATCCTATAATTGCAGTAAAGTTGCGCTCTACTGATTTAACATTACTCCAAGCGACAACTTGCTCAGAATATTTATTTTTAATAACGATAAGAGATTCTATCACTACAGATAAAAAATTACGCGTGATTTACCCGCTTTTTCTAAAATATTTTATCGATGAAAAATCAATTTCTACTCAACAACAAACAGGTGCTTTTCCATTTTATTTTGCACATCAGCTGGAATTTTTAAAGAGCTCTGATTTTCATAACAAAAATGTACCATCACCGCTGTGCCTGACGCACATTTAATCTCGTTCTGCCATAATTCTTGATAAACATCGAACGATGAGCCACCAATTCGGCCAATATAAGTACGTAAGGTTATTTCTTTGCCATAATAAATTTGCGCATGAAAGTTAACATCAATTTTCGCTAGGATCAGACGCCATTCTTTGAGATTTAATTCCGGCATAAACCACTTAAAAACAGGGTCTCTTGCCCCTTCAAACCAAACTGGCACCATCGTATTATTAATATGCCCAAGCGCATCAGTATCGCTAAATCGGCTGGTTATCACTTCGCTAAACATAAAAACTCTTTAATAAACGGAAATTTACCAAATATTCTACAGAGATTTAGTTATAAGGTAATTAAATTTCTTACGCTTTGTTGTATGCTTAATGCAGATTAATAATAAGATCAAAAGACACAAGAATCATGACCGATTTCATTGAAGTATATCCAAACGCCCTGAGTCCAGAGTTTTGTAAGCAGTTTATTTTGGACTTTGACAACAGTAAACATAAAGTCCCAGGCAGAACAGGCAATGGTGTCGACATCACTAAAAAACTCAGTGAAGATATTTATTTGAATCAGCATGCTGATTTTCAACCAGCACTACAAACCATATTACAAGCCTGTGGCGACAGTATTACTGACTATATTAGTAAGTATTTTTTTAGTCTAATCAGTGGTATTTCGCTTACCGTTCAACACCCTAAAACCAAAGAACCTGTGGTACTAACCGCTGAAAATTTTGAAGAAGTGGGTAAGCCTAATGTATTTAACTTAGTACGTTACCTTTTCAATTTGGCTCCTATTAATGCCCAGCGTTATGAGCAAGGTAAAGGCAATTACGGCTATTGGCATTCTGAAATATACCCTCAACCTGGTGAGAACAAAGCATTGCATCGGGTATTATTATTCATAATTTATTTAAATGATGTTGAAGAAGGCGGTGAAACTGATTTTTTCTATCAAAATAAGAGTATTAAACCGAAAGCAGGCACTATGATCATTGCGCCTTGTGGCTTTACCCATACCCATAGAGGCAATATTCCTATTTCATCAAGCAAGTATGTTTTAACTTCATGGGTTAGTTTTAACACCGCACAACAAATTTATACGACAGGATAAATTCACCATTATTGTTTGAGTCAAATATCGTCATGATGCTACCCGTAGCATCATGACATACCGTTCGTCCTGAACATAAGCGTTAAAGGAAACGTTTTAGTAAGCGATCTATTTGCGTCATCTTTATTTTTTTCAGTAACTTTCTCGGCTTATCAGAGTAACTGTTAATGCCCTCTATTTGCGACGAGTCTGTAATAACTTGGGTATGTGTCGTTATTCTTTGGAATTCTTCAGTAAACTTTTCAAGTAGTAAGCCTTGCGGATCATCCAATAAAATACCATTTTCGATATCTAATGCCCAAGCTCTAGGGTTTAAGTTACTGCCCGTTAGCATATGATAACGATCATCAACCACTAGCCCTTTTAGATGAAAGCTGTTTGAACCGTCTTGCCAAAGCCTTAACGTTAGTTGGCCGTTGTCTAAATATTTTTGACGACGCGATAAAAATGCTACCAATAAACGTTCATAAATATACGGTACTATTTCAACGGTTGAAAAAGTTTCTTCATCAGCATTGTAAAAGTCATTAGCTTTTTTGTCACCGACGGTCAGTGTTACTTTGACGCCGCGTTTCAGTGCTGCATCTAAGTCACGTAATAGCGGTTTAGGTAAGTTAAAGTACGGAGTGAAAATAACTAATGAATTTCGGCTACTTTTAACTAAATCTTGAATCACACGGTTAAGTTGATTGCCTCGACGACCACAACCAACAAACATAGCCGCTTGGATATCAGCAGATTCACTATATGGAAATTCGCGATATTTAGACTTTTTTAGTAATTTAGTTAAACGAATAATATTACGTTTAAGAATTTGCTTACTTGGCAAGCCCACTTGATTTAATCTTGGGGCTAGTTTCGAATCTACAAAATAGTGCTGAAAGTAGTCACAAAAATTATCAGCTAACGCTTTACTTTGTAAACGGTAGTAACGGTCAAGACGATAACGCTGTGCTTGTTGCAAATACACATCATTAATACTGGCGCCAGAATAAAGCAGTACGTTATCAATAACCATGCCTTTTAAGTGCAAAACACCGAGTAGCTCTTTACGCTTAACTGGCACACCATAAATTTCAATCGACACCGAATGCTGCTGCTCAAGCTCAAGGTAGTAATCACGGTTACCACCATGTTCTTTCTCGCCAATTAAACCACGTTGCGCGCGGTGAAAATCAACAAACAAACGCACATCTAACTGTGGCTGCTGTGCCTTCGTTTGATATATCGCCGCTAGTACTTCACGCCCAGCTTCATCATCTTGAATATAAAGTGCAGAAATATAGATGCGTGACGTTGCTTGTGAAATTTCAGTAAGTAATAACTGCTTAAAATCAGCGGCAGATGAAGCTATTTCAATGTCTTGAACAGCAAGTCCCGTTGAGGATTTAAATGTCGCCATACTAGCGACCAGCCTTACAAATAAAGGCGCAACAAAGAGTTTTATTATTATTCATTAAAGCGTTTAATTATTTCTTCAAAGTAAATTGAGCTAATTGTACCGCAAGTTCTTCCGCGAGTTGAGAAATATTCGCACCGGCACTGGCTGCATCTTCTGCAGACTGCAATAAGTTGTCGGTACTCTCAGCAATATCTTGGGTATTTCCAGTAATGCCCACTACCATATCACGCTGTTGCTCTACCGCGCTTGAAATTTCGGTTGTTGCCATAACAATTTCATTAACGTTTTGGCTAACCTGTTGAAAGGTTTCAGCAACTTGTGCAGTTTTCTCAACGCCTTGCTCCGCTTGCTCAACACCTGTTTTCATTGCTGCTACTGAGCGACTTGTGCCTAACTGTAACTGTTCAATAATACGCTGAATTTCACTGGTAGAGTCTTGCGTTCTACTTGCTAAGGTACGTACTTCATCAGCAACCACAGCAAAGCCACGGCCCTGTTCACCAGCACGGGCAGCTTCAATAGCAGCATTTAATGCCAATAAGTTAGTTTGATCAGCAATTTCTCGAATAACATTAACGAAAGTACCTATTTCTGAACTATGCACAGCTAACTCATCAATGACCTCTGCGGACGTATTCACTTGTGCAGAAATTGCTGTGATGACATTAGCTGTGTCACTTATCACTTGTTCACCGTGATTAACATTAACGCTAGCTTGCTCAGTTAGCTCTTGGGCGCCGGTAGTATTTGATGAAATAACCTGAACGGAGTCATTAACCTGATTAATCGTGCTGGCAACCTGATGAGTATCTTGCTGTTGCTGAGCAATGTTTTTCTCCATCGCCTCAGTTAAGGCATTGATATTAACCGCCGCTGATTTTAAAACAGTAACATCATGGTCTACATTCATTAATAAGTTGAGAATTTTACCCTGCATTTGGCTAAAACGAGCAGCAATATCACCTAATTCATCTTTTGAATCTCGAGCAATTTCTTGCGTAAAATCACCATTACCTAATCGCTCAGCGGCTAGGTTTATTTTATTGACGTTTTCACTAAGTGAACGATATATACCGACTAATAAATAGCTAATGGCTAGCATAATTACAACTAACATAATCGCTAGCAACCATAAGGTTTGCGTGCTCTTGTTTTCTAATTTTTCAATGCGTTGTACTAATAACTGCTCAGATGTAGACATTAACGCCAACAGTTTTTGATACTGTGAGTTTCCTAAACTCTGCGCTTGATTTGCACTCCAGCTTATTCGGTCAGGGTTAATCACTTTGCTACGTAATTGCGCTTGAAATTCATCTAGTGACAAGGTTAATTCATCATATTGATTGAGATATTCAGGAAACATATTCGGCGCAACACGCTTTAATTGTTCATTGGTTTTTTTATACTGTAACTGCAGTTCATCAAGTCGATTATCCAATGCTACCAGTAAAGTATAAGTTTCGGCACTAAAACCATCATTGCTGATAATTGAGTAGGTTAAGTCTTTAATACGACTAAGGTATTCCACCATAGCTGGCATTCTAATGACCGCGGCTTCAGCCAAATAAAAGGCTTGTGGATCAGGTTCACGAGATAAGCCGCTAACGGCCGATAAACTCTCACGTAGCGCTAAGGTTTTATCATAAAACATTGCAAAATCAGCAAATTGCTTTTCACCAGCTAGCACTGCTTGCCAACCTTCAGCCAATATCTGCTTTTCTGCAGCTATTATGTCAAGTGCATCAATTTTTTGAGCTATATCGCTGACGTTAGCAATACTTAAGCGTTTTTCAGCCACCGATTGCTCTAACTGACTCACAGCCAATATTTGGCTTCGACCATTAAGCTCTTGTTGATATTGGCTTAAATCATGAAATTGTTGTTTAACAATCCAGACAAAACTCGCAATCAGCGGAATATAAAACATTAATGCTAAAAGCGAAAATTTGGCTTTAAATCGTAATGAGTTGGAAATGGCAATCGCGGGTTTAAATATTAGTGTCATGGTCACTCTTATCTTTATTATTATCAACAAACTGGTATTACTAGCTTTAAGCAGCATACCATTTGACCTTGATAAGTTAACGATTATTTCAATTTAATTTATAACTGAGTTGGCTATTTAGTCATGAATGGCTGTGGCTAGTTACCTGACAAGCTGTTTTATCAACTTATCTGGTAACTACATTATTAACGCAAGTTACTTTAAATCTTCGCTGCTAACTCAGCAGCCTGTCTTATTGCTCTTTTAGCATCTAATTCAGACGCGACATTAGCACCACCAATAAGGTGTGCCGCCACGCCTTTATCTTCAAGTTGCTGGTATAAAGTCCGTTCAGATTCTTGCCCAGCACAAATAATGACATGATCAACCGGCAAGGTTTGCTGTTTATCATCAATGGTGATCACTAATCCGTCATCATTTACTTCGTCGTAGCTCACACCTGCCAGCATTTGCACACCGTTTTTCTGCAATGTTGCACGATGTATCCAGCCAGTGGTCTTACCTAAACCCGCCCCCACTTTGGTATTTTTACGCTGTAATAAGTAAATTTCTCTAATCGGCTCTTCTTGCGCTGCCGGTTGAGCTAAACCACCATTTTCTTGATAGTCTTTATCGACCCCCCAATTTTGCAACCACTTCTCAGGATTAGTGGTTAACGACTCGTCTTCCACTAAGAACTCAGCCACATCAAAACCAATACCGCCGGCACCTATAATGGCAACGCGTTTTCCTATCGGCTCTTTATCACGCAGTACTTGCAGATACGACATCACTTTTTCATGCTCAATGCCTTTAATATCAAGCTTTCTTGGCACAATGCCGGTTGCTAATACGATTTCATCAAAGCCCGCTGTGATAAGTTCATCGGCACTTTTTTCTTGATTTAAATTCAAGCCAATATTAAGCAACGAAATCTGTTTATTA
>PJEL010002241.1_pt1 | contig 18109 bp, 14 predicted proteins | sample 1853271 | NCBI WGS metagenome assembly PJEL01 (sample SAMN08108733, study PRJNA415343) | Invertebrate metagenome, whole genome shotgun sequencing project. | host: Globobulimina | place: Sweden: Gullmar Fjord | collected 2015-08
CTACTCAATATATAAAAACTACTCCCTCTCTTTTAATCGCTGGAAACTAGCAAACCTAGGTAACCCCTTATCGGTAAAACCTTGATAGCTATAAGTAATGTCACTGCCAATGGGCGGAGGGGTTTCACGTTCCTTGTTACTAAAACCAGTACCAATTTTAAATAAAGTGCCGTTAGGCATTTCAACCCAAATGGCACCCATCATATTTTTGAATTTACCGCGACCAGCCTGATAAGCAATCACACGTCCTTCCGCATCCTGACGTAATTTCATTTTCAATAAATTATCACTGCGCCCGGCTGTATAGACACTCGTTGGCGCTCTTAACATTAATCCTTCGGCACCATTGGACACGACTTTTTTTAGTAACGCTTTAATACGCGTTAAATCATTCATGTTTTTCTGTTTAACCCATTGCAGGTTAGGCACATTTAAATGATCCACAAGGTCACTCAGTTGCTGCTGGCGAGTCTCAAAAGGGGCAGAGCTGTGGGGTAAGTCAAAAACCTGATAACTCACTTGCTGCCATAGCTGTTGGTTAGGGGTTTTATCCAATACTATTTTTGTTAAAAGTTGGTAGGCACCGCGCTTTATCCAAAGCTCGCCATCTAAAGCTTGCTCAGGCAGTTTTTTAATAAACCAGGTGGGGGCTTGAATAGTTCGGCCACTACGGGTGAGAAGTTGTTGTCCGTTCCAATAACAGCGAATGCCATCGAGTTTTTCACTCACCCAATATGGGTGTGTCATATGGCTGTCTTTAAAGTGCTTGGCTAAAGCCAGTTGCGGCAAGATGTCTTTCGCCAGCAACCAGCTGGGTAATAACAAACTGCCCAATAACACTATCAAGATAAGTGTATTTTGCATGGTTCATCCCTGAACAGAATCAAATTAAGTAAAAATGCGCACCATATCAGAGCAGGTGACAAATAATATAAGCCGATATTAGTAGATAGTAGCATCTTGGACGAAATTGGCCACTCTCCACACTTTATTGCTCGGCGATATGTTCATCTTTTAGTTTCACATAGTTGCCAGCAGTATAAGAAAAGTAGCTTAATTCTTTGTCGTTAAGTTCACGCACTGCTTTTGCAGGACGCCCAACATACAAATAACCGCTCTTAAGGGTTTTATTTGGCGGCACCAAACTGCCTGCCCCAAGCACCACATTATCTTCAATTACAGCGCCATCCATCACCATGGCCTGCATGCCAATTAGCACTCGACTGCCAATAGTGCACCCATGCAGCATGGCCATATGACCCACGGTCACTTCATCGCCCAAAATAAGCGGGTAACCACCCGGGTTATAATCGCTGGCATGGGTAATATGTAAAATGGAGGCATCCTGAATACTGCAACGGTTACCAATGCGAATTCTGTGCATGTCACCACGAATCACGGTATTGGGCCAAACCGAGCAATCATCTCCCAGTTCCACATCTCCAATAATAGTGGCGGTGACATCTACAAATACTTTGCTGCCAAGCTTTGGGGTTATGCTTTTAAAACGCCTTACCGAATCACTCATTGTTGGGTTCTCTAATTTCTATTAGTAGTTGAATTATTGCTTTACGGCCCAACCATGTAGGGACCACTTAATAATTGATGTCTGTCGGGTTTCGCTTTATGTCTAATGTACCATGCAATACGCTTTTTGAACCTTCTGCATTACCTGTTTTTAGTGAAGTGGTGGTGGATCAAGTTGAATACGCTATAAAACAACACATTGATCAAAACCTAAAAACGATTGAAGCACTCAGTCAGCAAAACAAACCCTCTTGGGCATCTTTGGTAGCCCCAATTGAAGAGCTGGACGACACCCTCAGTAAAGCTTGGTCACCAGTAGGGCACCTCAATAACGTATTAAATAGCGATGAGCTAAGAGAGGCTTACAACGCTTGCTTGCCAATGCTTTCTAGCTACAGCACGCAAATTGGCCAGAATAAAAATTTGCAGCAAGCCTACGCAAAAATTAAGAACAGTGATGAATTCGCAACGTTAAATTTGGCCCAACAAAAAAGCATCGATAATGCGTTACGGGATTTTCATTTGGCCGGCGTAGATTTACCCGAAGAACAAAAGAAACGTTATGGCGATATTAAATCTCGCTTAAGTGAGCTTTCCAGCAAATTTAGTGAGAATGTTTTAGATGCCACCAATAAGTGGTTTAAACACATTACCAATAAAGATGAACTAGCGGGTGTGCCCGATTCAGCCTTGGCCGGATTTGAACAAGCCGCCAAGGCCCAAGAAAAAGAGGGTTTCTGGCTCACCCTAGATATTCCTTGTTACCTGCCCATCATGACTTACTGTGATAGCAGTGAATTACGTGAAGAAATGTATACCGCCTTTAGCACCCGAGCATCTGAGCTTGGGCCGAATGGCAGTGAGTTTGATAACAGCGACAACATGAAAGAGATTTTGGCTCTGCGCCATGAACTGGCTAAATTGCTAGGATTTGAAAGCTTCGCTCAGTACAGCCTAGCCACCAAGATGGCTGAATCGTCTGATCAAGTGATTGAGTTTTTAGAGGATCTTGCCAATAAAAGTCACAGCCAAGCCAAAAAAGAATTTGACGAGTTAAAAGCATATGCCCAAAAAGATTATGGCATAAACGATTTAAATGCCTGGGATGTCACATACTACGCTGAAAAACTTAAACTCAAATTATTTAAAATAAGCCAGGAAGAAATTCGCCCTTACTTACCGGCCCCAACCGTTTTAAAAGGTTTGTTTGAGGTGGCCAATCGCTTGTTTGATGTGAGCTTCGAGGAAGTTAAAGACGCCGAACTTTATCACCCGGACGCCCAACTATTTAGTATTTTAAAAGATGGAAAAGTCGTAGCGCAGTTTTATTTAGATCTTTACGCCAGATCCAAAAAACGCGGCGGTGCCTGGATGGACGACTGCCGTGTGCATCGTATTATGCAAGACAATGAATTACAAATTCCAGTGGCTTACTTAGTATGTAACTTCACAGCTCCCGTTGGCGATCAACCTGCGTTGTTAACGCATAACGAGCTTACCACCTTATTCCATGAATTTGGCCATGGTTTGCACCACATGCTTACCAAGGTAGATACAGCAGCCGTAAGTGGCATTAATGGCGTGGCTTGGGACGCTGTGGAATTGCCCAGCCAGTTTTTAGAAAATTGGTGCTGGCAGCCAGAGGCTCTGGCCTTTATAAGTGGCCATGTAGACACAGGTGAACCAATACCGAAAGATTTATTAGATAAGTTGCTGGCTGCCAAACACTTCCAAAGTGCCATGGTGATGGCACGCCAACTTGAGTTTGCTTTGTTCGATTTTAAAATGCACTTGAATTACAACCCGCAGAGCCCCAAAGAAATTCAAGCCGTTTTAAACGAAGTGCGTGAACAAGTGTGTGTAGTGATGCCACCTGAATTTAACCGTTTTCAACACGGCTTTAGCCACATATTCGCAGGGGGTTATAGTGCCGGTTATTACAGTTATAAATGGGCCGAAGTATTAAGCAGCGATGCCTTTAGCCGCTTTGAAGAAGAAGGTATATTTAACAAAGCCACAGGCCAGTCCTTTTTCAATGAAATTTTGAGCCGAGGTGGTGAGTTAGAAGCCGCCCAGTTATTTGAGAACTTCCGTGGCCGCAAGCCCTCGGTAGATGCCCTGCTAAGACATTCGGGTATTGCCTAAAGGGATTTAGGTACATGGACTATGTCGGGAACATATAGTCCTGTGAGTAAAAAAGCTTAGGTACATGGCTCCTACATAAGGAGCTTACAGTCCTGTGCCTATCTTTGAGCAAATGCTAAAATATCATCATAGTCGTACTTAAGAGAAAACCACATGTTTAAAGCCACTAAACGTTTTATTGCTGGTGCCGTTTGCCCCAAGTGTGCGCAAATGGATAAGCTGGTGATGTATAAAAATGAAGACGGCATTGAAACCCGTGAATGTGTGGCGTGTGGCTATAGTGACGTCATGAAGGAAGACGACTTTACCCCAGTTGAACTAGATACGAGGGTAAGCCCAGATGGCAAACCCTTGCGTGATGATGGTGAACAAGCCATCCGTATTTTTGACTCGCCTCCTAAGAACTCTTCTCCTAAAAAATAGACAGCTGCCTTTAGCTAAACACCTTATCTAACTGAGTCATCACATCCGCCACGGTAATTAAATCCATGGCGCCCTCGTGATGCACTCGCTCATGCCAGCCAGCTTCATTAAACCCTTTTCCTAAAAAAGCTTCCACGGCTTGCAGGTACTTATCTACCGTGTAATCCGGAGTTTGGTAGGGCCCAGACAAACCAGAGCGAGCCACAGCATATAAGCCAATCACTGGAGTGTGTTTAGCCACCGCAATATGAGCCGGCCCAGTATCGGGCGCGATCAAGCAATCCACTTCCCCTAACAAAGCCACTATTTGTTTGTGCTTGGTTTTACCCACCAGGTTTTCTATCTGGGTTTTGCACAATTGCTGAATCTGCTTGGCTAGCTCAACCTCATTTGTCGCAGGGCCACCGGTTAAAACAAACTGACATTGATATTTTTCAAAAGCCTTATCTATAAAATCTGCATAATTTTGCGCACTCCAGGTACGCTCCGCTTTACTGGCCGCGGCATTAATGGCGATATATTTATCCGCAGTGCGCTGCTGTTTTGCCCAGTCACTATCTTCTTGAGGCGCAGGCAGGCTCCAGCTTATTTTCGGGTTTTTAATGCCTAGTTTTTTGGCAAAACCCAAGAAACCTTCAGCCAAGTGCTCGTCAGCCGGCGCGATTTGTTCTTTTACAAAAAATGAATGCAAATCACGGGCACGGCCATTATCAAAACCAATTTTACGCTTGGCATTAATAAAGGGATAAATCAGGTTGGTACGAAAGCTGGCTTGAGCAGCTAGCAAAATATCAAATTCATATTGTTTGAAAAGCTTACGTAAGGATAAATAATCACCAATAGATTGGGGTTTTTTAATCACTAAAAACTCCACCCCTTCTAACCCTTGCAATAAGGGGTAAACTGCCGAGCTGGTGATCCAGGTAATATTGCATTCTGGCCATTGCTTTTGCAGAGCGCGAATAAGTGGAATGGCCAGCACCACATCCCCAAGAGCAGACAGGCGAAAGAAGGCGATATTTTTAGGAGCTGTTGTTTCAGGCATATTGCATCGACATTTAATTAAGCTCAGCGATTATACATCACTAAAAGTAAAAACCCCGCTTATCAGCAGGGTTTAAATATAAAGCTACTTTTAAAATCAGTTTATTCGACCGTTACAGATTTCGCCAAATTCCTAGGCTGATCCACATCCGTACCCTTCAATACCGCCACATGGTAGCTAAGCAACTGTAATGGGATAATGTACAAAATAGGTTCCATTAAATCGCTGCACGAGGGCATGTTTAAAACCTTAAGGTTGTCTTGGCTTTTCACTTTGGCTTTTTCATCTGCAAAAACAAATAATTCACCGCCGCGAGCACGCACTTCTTCTAGATTGGATTTTAATTTATCTAACAGGTCATTATGTGGGGCCACGGTAATGATCGGCGTATCTTTATCAACAAGTGCCAATGGGCCATGTTTTAACTCACCTGCAGGATAGGCTTCGGCATGTATGTATGAAATCTCCTTTAGCTTCAGCGCCCCTTCCATGGCGATTGGGTACATGGCACCGCGTCCTAAAAATAAACCGTTATGTTTTTCAGCAAAGTCTTGTGCCAGCACTTCAATGTCTTTGTCCATGGCGATAGCTTTCTCGATCAACTCAGGCATTTTGGCAAGGTCTGAAACAATCTCTTCTTCCACTTGCTCTACCATGCCGTGACGGCGACCAAGCGCAATGGTTAACATCATCAATACGATCAATTGAGAGGTGAATGCTTTGGTAGACGCCACCCCTATTTCAGGGCCTGCGTTAGTCATAATGGCTAAATCCGATTCACGCACTAATGATGAACCCGGTACATTACAAATGCTTAAGCTGGCGTTAAAACCAATCTCTTTTGCTTTACGTAATGCGGCCAAAGTATCTGCTGTTTCACCTGACTGAGAAATTGTAATAAATAAGCTGTTTGGTAATGCCACTGTTTTACGGTAACGGTATTCACTGGCCACTTCGATCTGGCACGGAATACCCACTAAAGATTCAATCCAGTATTTGGCCACCATACCCGAATGGTAAGACGTCCCGCAGGCGATAATTTGCACCGCTTGGGTTTGATCAAACACTTCTTTTGCTTTGCTTCCAAATGCCTGCTCTAGCAAACGGGTTTTGCTAATACGACCTTCTAAACAGTTACGCACAACATCTGGCTGCTCGTAAATTTCCTTCATCATGTAATGACGGAATTCACCTTTGTCGGCGCTGTCCATCTTGTGCTCAAATACATTTACGTCATGCACGACTTCTGAATTATTGGCATCCCAAACATGCACATGATCGGTGGTTAATTCGGCAACGTCACCTTCATCTAAAAAGATAAAGCGATCGGTAACTTGTAAAAGTGCTAGCTGGTCAGAGGCAATAAAGTGTTCGCCTGAACCCACACCAATGACTAAAGGAGACCCTTGACGAGCCGCCACCAATACACCCGGGTGATCGGCACTGATCACGCCCAAAGCGTAAGCGCCATCTAAGCGAGTAATCGTTTCTTTTACAGCATCTGTTAAAGACGAGATTTTTTGCAGATTTTGATGCAGTAAATGCACGATGACTTCGGTATCGGTTTGTGAATTAAATTCATAACCGGCCGCTTGTAGTTCTTCACGCAATTCTTCGTGATTTTCAATAATGCCGTTATGCACAATCACTAAACGCTCACCCGACATATGTGGGTGAGAATTCTCTTGTGAAGGTTTACCATGCGTTGCCCAACGAGTATGGGCAATACCGGTTTTACCCGAAAAAGGTGAGGCTTCAATACCCGCTTCTAATTCTTTTACTTTACCCATGCGGCGGCAACGTTCAATCTGACCGGCGTCATTCAGTACAGCTAAACCTGCGCTATCGTAACCACGATATTCAAGACGACGCAGACCTTCCAACAAAATTTCGTTTACTTCACGCTTGGCAATACCGCCAACAATTCCACACATCTCTATTATTCCCTAATTTATTCTTGTCCTTGCTTGCTTATTTAAAGCTGAGCAAAAAAATAATTCACTTGTTTTTATTAGACACTTTATAACTTTGTCTACTTTTTCTTATCTGTTACTGCTTAGCTGGGCGAGTCCAATTTAAAGCAACCTGTCTGCCACGGCCCACAGCCAGTTTTTGTGCTTCAACATCTTTAGTAATGGTAGAGCCTGCACCTACGGTGGCGTTTTCACCTATGACCACAGGGGCTACCAACGAAGAGTTAGAACCAATAAATACACCGTCTTTAATATCTGTTTTAAACTTGTTTACGCCGTCGTAATTACAGGTAATGGTACCGGCGCCAATATTTACATTTTTACCTATGGTGGCATCACCGATATACGTCAGATGATTCACTTTAGAGCCTTCACCAATAATCGACTTTTTAACTTCACAAAAATTACCTACCTTGGCACCATTTTCTAACACTGCACCGGGTCGTAATCTGGCATAGGGGCCAATGTCACAACCCTGCTTAACGCTGGCATCTTCCAAATGACTAAAGGCTTTTACTTTTGTATTGGCAGCAAGCGACGTATTTTTAATGATGCAGTTGGCTTCAATGTGCACACCGTCACCCAATACAACGTCACCTTCTAGAATAACGTTGGCATCAATTACTACATCACGGCCCACAGTAATGGCACCACGAATATCCAAGCGCGCTGGGTCTAAAACGGTCACGCCTTGAACCATTAATTCATTAACCAAGCGCGCTTGAAACCAACGCTCTAGTTCGGCTTGCTGGGCTCGATTGTTCACACCGTAAGTTTCTTCAGCGAACTCAGGCTGTAAAGTCTCAACGGTTAACCCTGCTTTTACTGCCATGGCAATGACATCGGTTAGGTAGTATTCACCTTGAGCGTTATCGCTAGACAGCTGAGGCAACCATTGATGTAAATTTTCAGTGGGTACCGCCATGATGCCGGTATTCACTTCTTGAATTTTAAGCTCACCCTCATTGGCATCTTTTTGCTCAACAATGCTTGTGACTAACTGACTATCATTACGCACAATACGGCCATAGCCAGTAGGGTTATCCATATTAACGGTTAACAGTGCCATCTGTGTTGGAGAAACAATATCCACCAAAGCTTGCAATGTATCGGCTTGAATAAGCGGCACATCCCCATAAAGAATCAGGGTAACGCCGGTATCTTTTAAATTATCGAGCGCCATTTTAACGGCATGGCCTGTGCCTTTTTGTTCAGACTGCAACGCCCATTGAATGTCATTTGAATCTGTAAAGTGACTTTTTACTTTTTCGCTGCCATGACCCACTACCACGTGTAAGGCATCTGCTTTGACACTTCGGGCACTGTCTAAAACATGGGCCAGCATGGCCTTGCCGGCAATGGGGTGAAGTACTTTGGGAAGGTCACTTTTCATGCGCGAGCCTTGGCCCGCTGCTAGAACCACTACGTCTATATTCATCAATTGGTCTTCTTATCTTCCATGACAACCAAAAATAGGCTGCTGGTTTCTATTGTTAACTGGTTAAAGCCTGTCACATTATGGCTGACAGCGTTATAAAAAGGTTGCACAGTCTATTGTTTTCGATAGGATTCACAATCTATTTTGTCACAAATTAAATGACAACCAATGAATTTATCTGCACTGAGGCATCTCGGGTTAACTGACCGGGAAATTGCTATTTACAAAGCACTTTTAGAGCTCGGACCTTCTTCTATTAGGGATTTAGCCGATAAGAGCGATGTAAACCGCGGCAGCACCTACGAAACCCTTAAAATCCTAGTAAACAAGGGCATAGTGAATTACCTGCCTAAGGGTAAACGCCGTGTATTTCAGGCCGAGAGCCCAGACAAGCTTTTGGATATTGCTGAGCAAAAACGTCAAAACCTAGAGCAGACCTTATTGGAGCTTAAAAGCGATATTATTCCTGGGTTAAACCAGCTTAAGCCAGAATTTAGCTCAGGCAATGTACGCTTTTATGAAGGGGATGATGGGGTTGAAACTGTGCTGCGCGATATTTTGCAAAGCGTAGGCAGGCAGGACAATAAAACCTACAGCGTAATATCTACCCAAGCCCTGCGTGACCATATTTACCGGCCTTTTCCCAACTTCACCAAAATGCGCATTCAAAAAGGTATCTCGGTAAGAGTGCTGGCCATAGGGGACGGGGGTGATGAAGCGGAGCTGGCAGAACGAAAATGGTTAAAGGGAGAAGGTGATGCTTCTTATATTGCTATTTATCCACCCAAGGTAGCCATGATAAGTTTGGCGCGCAGTAATTACCCTGTAGTGGTGGTGATCGATAGTGATGCTATTGCCGGTACTCAGCAGATGATGTTTGATACTTTGTGGAAGGCCCTATAAAAAAGCAGCCCAACTGGCTGCTTTTCATTTTCCAATTTTAAAAAATCACCTCTGATAATAACGCGACAAAGCATCCATCACTGCCATCGATAATTTTGGCGACAAAGCCTGATCTTTAGAAGGCCTTGCTGTCTGATCCAAAATCTCATACTGGCCCGATTGATAGGTCACAATGTGACGGTCTTTTTCCAGAATCGCATAATTCACATAACTCCCCGCTATGGTCCAATCACTTCGAACTGTATCTGTTAGTTGATAACCCAAACTGTAATCTCGGCTTGGCGTTTTTGTGTTAAAAACATCCGTCATTAGGGTCACGCTAATGTCGCTGTGACTGGTTCTATGTTCATAAGTATTTTTAGCTTTACCCGGCCAATGCACTACTAGCGGAACATGAACTTGTGTGGGGGTAAAGTTACTGCCATGGCCCCAGTAGTTCATCTTGTTGTCGTTAAACTCTTGACCGTGATCACTGGTGACAATCACCACTGTGCTGTCTAACAACTGCTTTTGCTTAAGTTGATCAAATACCCTCTTAAGTTGTAAGTCCACGTTATACACTGAGTTTTTATAAAGGTTAAAATATTCAGCGCCGTCAAAGTCATTATCCAATGACAAATGGTCCACTCGATTCCAAGAAGGTTGGAAGGGCTTTGCTCCATCCTTTGGTACCGAAATACCGTGTATGCCATCGTAAAATAAAAATCCAAAAAACGGTTTGTTCGTTTTGGCTTGATCTCTTTGGCCAATAAAATTCAGCCAGTTTTCGGTAATGTTCATATCAAGCTCCCATGGCGCATCGCCATCGGCTCTTAATTTTAAATCTTTTACACCTGCAAATATGGTGCGATCAAAAGCAGGCTGTGTAAGGGGAGCGGAAGCAAATATACCCAGGTCATAACCGTGTTTTTGAAAACTGTTCATTAACACTGGAGGCACCTGATTGCTTGAAAAAGCATCCCAATAGGTTCCAGGCAAACCGTAAAATAAGTTAAAGACGCCGGTGCGAGTACTGTTACCGCCGCTCATATGCTGCTGATATATTTGAGCTTCTTCACCTTGAGAAAACTGGGTTAGATTTGGCATGGCGTTAGCGTTAAACGTATCGAAACGCGCGGAGTCCAATACGATCATTAGCACATTAAGAGGCTTAGAAGGTATCGAGGTTAGCATTTCTGATTGAGGGTAGTTCACCTGTGACCCAGACTCATGTTTCATATTCTGGCGATTAGCACGAATGGTTTCGGCATCTACCCATCCACCCACCAGTAACTGTTTTTTAGCAGTGGCAGGAGAAAACAACGGAACATGACGTACCAAGGATGTGACTTTTTGATCGTATTCGGCATCGGCCACTAAGTGGATTAAATGACTGCCCAGCAAGCAGATAAAGAACACCGCCAAGTAAACATATTTCATTGGCCTCCATTTAAGCTTTGGACTTTGGATGTGTTGCCAAAGCTGCGTGCCTAAAAACCAGTACAAGGCATAAGTACCAAACAGGGTCCCGAAAGTAATTAACCAAGTCATCCAAGAAACGGCAATGACGTCATCACCCGCTTGAAGCAACATATCAAATATGAAGCCTGTGATATGAAATCGATATTGGGCGTAAACTAGGGTATCGCCAATTAAGAGTACGGTCCCCAAAGAAGCTGCAAGAATAAGGGTATGGCGCAAAGCAAAGCCCGCAAAAGGAAATAACAGGGCAATTGGGATAATAATAAGTAGGTCAACCAACAGCGTAATCAATGAAAAATGGCTGAATATACCTGTGCTAATAAACACCCCAGCCCTAAGGCCTTCAATTTGAGGCATATATTCAATAAAGCGTGTGGCCACCAAGGCCAAAATTAAACCCGTAAACGCACTAAACCAAAGGCCCCAGCGTAATAGTTGCATTCTTTTTGTCATGGAGAGTCCGCATAGATACCGATTGTCGAGGGCGGATTATACGTAGGATGGCGCCAGGAAGACAACTGTATAATAAATAACCACTAGCAACACATATTTCCAAATATGCACATAGGGAGTTTAAATGTGGGACGAATACAATTTACTGGTACTTAGACACCTCAGCCTGCCATTCTGGGTCAGAAAGCATATTTTTGGTCACTTCAATTAACTTCCCATTTAATGCATCTTCGTTGGCTATGCTGAGTATTTGATAGTTAAACTCCTGATGCTTCTTAGTTGAGAAGTGGATCTTCTCTTTAATCATTTGCTCTCCCACTAAATAGCGAGCAGTAGACTCTGTGACCAAGGCTGAGTCGATTCGGTTGGTTAATAACCTTTTAATGTTCTCCCGTACATTGCTCACATCTACCCGCGTGAATTCCCCCTTATTAGAGAGATCATCCAAGTTAAGATAGAAATAACCGATTAACCCTCCCATGGTTTTACCCTTCATAGAGTCAGGGCCATCATATTCAAACGGCGTTGAAGCTGAGGAGATAATGCAATTAGCATCACTTGAGTAACCAGCGCTCCAAACGTATTTGCTTTCATCTGGGTCACCGTGCCAGGCAGGGGCCGTCCAAGGCACCAAGCCTCTTACGCCTTTATCAATGAGTTTATCGGCCCGGCTTCTGGGCAAGCGAAACACTACAAACTTATAGGCCCCTTTCATTTTTTTAGTCAGGTAATTTGCTAAATCATAGGTTAAGCCTTTGCCCGGTTCTGTTACATAGGGCGGCATATTCTGGTAGCTGTAGAGCTTAATGGTGCGGGCATCCACCACTGAGTTTTTTAGATTTAAATTTGCCTGAATGTAATCCACCATCAAGGTTTGTTCCTGAGCGGCGGCAGCACTCTCTTCTGAATGCTTGGAGGACTCATCAATCATGCTAGAGAGGTTTTTAATACCCTGATTTATGTTCTCGGTTGAAGCGCTTTGCTCCTCCACTGCCGTGGCGGTTTGCACGCTCATGTCGGTAATAGTCGATACCGCACTGGTGATTTGCTGCAGCGATTCCCGACCTTTAAGGGCTTTACCGGCACTTTCATCGGCTTTATCTTTGCCCTTAATAATGGAGGTTACCGCTTGCTGACTGCCTTCTTGCAGCTTGGAAATCATTTCCTGAATATCCATGGTGGCTTCTGCGGTTCGCCTAGATAAATCACGTACTTCGTCGGCTACCACCGCAAAGCCCCTTCCTGCTTCACCGGCTCGTGCCGCTTCAATGGCGGCATTTAAAGCCAATAGATTAGTTTGATCTGAGATATCACTGATCACACTCACAATGGAGCCTATTTGCTCACTTTGCTTGGCTAAACTCTCAATTACCGGTACTGCCATGTTTACATCTTCTGCCAATTCATTAATGGAGTTAATGACGTCCTCTATGACAATTTGACCGGCATCGGCGTCGCTGCCCACTTGCTTGGCCGCATTGGCAGCGGCATTGCTGTTATCGGCCACTTCACGAATTGCCCGTGATATGTCTTGTGTGGTGGTTTCCACGGTATTGGATTCATCATACTGCTTAATAATGCCCTCGCTGGTTTTGTGGGCAACAGAAATGGCTCGGTTAGAGTTCTCGGCCAGTTGACCTGCGGCTTCATTAACTTCATCAATGATATTGACTAAGCGGGCAATGATTCTTGATAGGTTAATAAGATTAGAATTTGGGGTTTTATCTTTTAGGCTGGGCTTTATAAACTGGCGAATATCATCATCAAAGCTGCCATCTTCATTTGCCAGCTTGTGTAACAAGTTATCGAAATCTGCAGTTGTTTGGCTATATACGACCTTCAACAAGCCATAACAGGTACCAAAAATAACGATTCCCGTTATCAGCAAGCCCCATATTTGCTGCATTAAAATCGTCGTGAATGCCAAATCAGAGTAGCTAAGTGTCACTAAAAGCTGAAGCACAACCGCGCTTAATGCTAACAATGCACTGATTTTAATATTCATTACCCACCTAAGCTTTATCTTTTATACACCTTTAGCCTGTGCAGCAACCGGCTGATAATCTAAGTCCTATTTACCTTAAACGTACTCCTAAGTAATGATAATAGCTGAATTTCAGATTCGCGAAGGTCCGCATTAGACAAAGGCGTACCCCACTATAAAAGCGGTTGTCCTACTCATTGTTACAATTAGCTTTTACAGTTAAGCCTGCTGAATGGGTAGGAACACTGGCTAGCAGTGCCGCTTCCCATTACCCGAAAGTGGGAAACTGAAAATGTTATCTACATACAGTTGCGATTAAAGTTATCGATACCCGCTTGAGCGCAACCTAAGTCCTGCTCCGGTGAACCCGAGCTCACCCCAATACCACCAACCACTTCACCATTTACTTTCAAGGGTAAGCCCCCACCTACAATACACATGCGACCTCCTAGTGCGGTATGAATGCCAAACAAATTATTTTCATGGCCAGGAATACACGCTTTATTATATTCATGGGTACCCTTGCGAGCCGACGCGGCCGTAAAGGCTTTATCCTGGGAGATAGTAATACTGTGAATCTTGCCGCCATCCATGCGCTCAAATGCAATTAAACTGCCCGATTCATCTGTGACCGCTATACACATGGGCACACCAAAATCATTGGCTTTTGCCACGGCCCCGTCGATCAACAGCTTGGCTTCTTCCTGGCTCAGTCTGTTTATGGTTAACATACACTTACTCCTAATGGTTGAAAGGTAAAAATAATTACATGGCCCACTAGTCCTTAATCCCGGTGTAGCCCAACTCGGCAGATAAGGCGTTACCCGCTGCTACCAAGTCATTAATCCACTCGTCTTTACGCCGCTCGATAGGAGCCGAAATAGACAAACCCGCCACTATGCCGCCACTTTTGTCATACAAGAGCACCCCTATGCAGCCCACATCCATTTCGGCCTCTTCATTATCTAGGGCGAAACCTTGCTGCACGCACTGTTTACACTCTTGGTTTAATGTTTCAAATGTAGAAAAGGTCTTGCGGGTATAAGCGGGCAAATTGGTGCGCTGCTGGTAGCCACGAATACTTTCTTCACCGCCCATGCCAAGCATGAGTTTGCCCACCGCAGTGACATGCAAGGGAGCACGACTGCCAATAATTTGCTGCACATGCATCATTCGATTAGGAATGGCTCTATCTAAATAAATAATCACATCCCCTTCACGGGTGGTGAGGTTGATGGTTTCGCCCAATTTATCGCGCAGTTTTTCCATATAAGGTTTGGCCACCTTAAGGAGATCTATATCTGTGTATTGACGATTACTCAGGCGCAGTAGGCGGTTATTTATCTGGTAATCACCAGAAGCATCTCGCTCCACAAAGTGATTATCTATCAGTGAATGTAAGATTCGATAAGCCGTAGAAGGGGACAAGTTGGTATCGGCACTGAGTGTTTTTAATTTCACCGGTTTTGAGTAACGAGACATGGCATTAAGCAACATGGCAGCTCGGTCAATCACCTGAATCCGAGATTCAGGCTTGGGCTTGACTGTCGGTTTGTTCATCTTCTTGACCGCTTAAATTTGAAGGGTAGTGCTTGAAATATAAAACCAAACTAGCAAAAAAACTACGTCATGGCTTACCTTTATTAATTTCATATTATGAAAACTGCAAATATCTGACCAAGCAGTCAGGTTAAATACTTTAGTAATCAAAGACTTACATAACATCTAAAAAGTTAATTTTTCAATCATTTCACATTGTGAAACTTATCCGCATTGCGGTAAAAAAAATTTACTCCTACAGTGAAATCATCTGTTAACCACTAATCAAAAAAATTAACTATATGACCCATTATTAAGAAGGTACTTATGACGAACCAAAATCCGATCTTTATACCTGGCCCTACTAATATCCCAGATAGGTTGCGCAATGCCATGCATCAGCAATCTATCGACCACAGATCTCCTGAATTTATAGAAATGCTAAAGCCGGTATTAAGTGACCTTAAGTCTGTTTTTGGCACCGACACTGGCGAAGTAATTATCTTTCCTTCCACTGGCACAGGGGGGTGGGAAGCCACTATTTGCAATACTCTCTCTCCAGGCGACAAGGTATTAATCGCTCGTTACGGCATGTTCTCTCATCGTTGGATCGATCTTTGTCAGCGTCATGGCCTGGATGTACAGGTAATTGAATGCCCTTGGGGATCGGGTGCACCCGCCAATAAGTTTGCAGAAGTTTTAAGCCAAGATACTAACCACGAAATTAAAGCCGTGTTAGCCACTCACAACGAAACCGCCACAGGAGTGCGCAGCGACATAAAAGGGGTTCGTGATGCCATGGACTCAGCAAGCCACCCAGCCATGTTGTTTGTGGACTGCGTCAGCTCTTTAGGCTCTATGCCATTTGAAATGGATGATTGGGGCGTTGATGCCGCCATCTCAGGCTCGCAAAAAGGCTTCATGCTCACCACAGGCTTGGCGATTTTATGCATCAGTCAGAAAGCCTTGGGAGCCATGGAAACGGCAAAATTACCGCGCACCTTCTTTGACTTTAAAGACATGCTGGCCGCCAATGCCAATGGCGGCTTTCCGTACACGCCGCCGTTACAGCTCATTTACGGCTTGCGCGAAAGCTTAAAAATGTTGTTGGAGGAAGGTTTGGAAAACGTTTACAAGCGTCACCATCGTTTGGCACAAGGAGTGAGAGCCGCCGTGGCGGCTTGGGGATTAAAACTATGTGCAAACTCGCCTGATTTGTACTCAGACAGTGTTAGCGCCATATACGTGCCTGAAGGTTTTGACAGCAATCAGCTAACTGATCATGCATACGCTAGCTACGGTGTGTCGTTTGGTATTGGTCTTGGCGAAATGAACAGCAAAGCTTTCCGTATTGGTCACCTAGGTTCATTAACCGATGTCATGGTTCTGTCTGGGTTGGCGACAATTGAAATGGCCATGGCAGATTTGAATTACCCCATCACACTTGGCTCGGGTGTCGCCGCGGCACAAGAATATTTCCGCAGCACAGTATCAAAAAAAGACGTTTAGTTAGCAATACCACTTTTAATTTTGTGAGGCAAACATGAGCAGCTCAAACGAAGCGACCATGACCATCCCAACTTACCAGGATGTACTGGCCGCCCATGAACGCATCAAACCCTACATTCATGAAACGCCGGTGTTAACGTCTCGTTTTCTGAATGAATTAACAGGGGCAGAGCTGTTTTTTAAATGTGAGAACTTACAAAAAGCCGCCGCCTTTAAGGTGCGCGGTGCCTGTAATGCCGTATTTGGCTTGAGCGAAGAAAAGGCTCACATTGGTGTGGCCACTCACTCATCGGGTAACCATGCGTTGTCTTTGTCTTATGCGGCGGGTCAGCGCGGTATTCCAGTGACGGTAGTGATGCCACACACTGCCCCACAAGCTAAAAAAGATGCGGTCATTGGTTACGGTGGCAAGATTGTAGAGTGCGAACCATCGACCAGCTCTCGTGAAGCGGTATTCGCCGAAGTCGTGGCGAAGTCGGGTGCGGATTTTGTTCACCCCTACAACGACCCTCGCGTCATCGCCGGTCAAGCCACTTGCTCAAAAGAACTGGTGAGCCAAGTAGACAACTTAGACGCCGTTATCGCCCCCATTGGCGGTGGCGGCATGATTTCAGGCACCTGCCTAACCTTGTCTAACATTGCGCCAAACATAAAAATTTATGCCGCCGAACCGTTAAATGCAGATGATGCCGCGCGCTCGTTTAAAGCTGGGCACATCATCGCCGATGATGCGCCAAATACCATTGCCGACGGCCTTAAAGTACCGTTAAAAGACCTCACCTGGCACTTTGTTAAAAACCATGTGAGCGACATTTTTACCGCCACCGAAGACGAAATTGTTGATGCAATGAAACTCATCTGGGCACGTATGAAAATAGTCATAGAACCCAGCAGCGCTGTACCGCTGGCCGTTATTTTGAAAAACCCTGAAGTATTTAAAGACCAGCGTATTGGAGTAATCATTACCGGCGGCAATGTTGATTTAGACAAGCTGCCATGGCTGAACAAATAGCTTCTATCTAAAACGTTAAAACTTATTAAATTAAAAAGTAAAAAAATTTGGAGATTAATATGACCACTTATAACGACCTAGAAGTAGGCTACGACATTCCAGCTGCACCTGGCATGAATGAAGCTGATATCCAAACCCCTTGTTTAGTTTTGGATCTGGATGCCATGGAGCGCAACATCATTAAGATGGGCAACTACGCCAAAGAAATGGGCGTGCGTCATCGCATTCACGGCAAGATGCACAAGTCGGTAGACATTGCCTTGTTGCAGGAAAAACTGGGGGGCAGTTGTGGGGTGTGCTGTCAGAAAGTATCTGAAGCCGAAGTGTTTGCCCGTGGTGGTATTAAAGATGTTTTGGTCTCTAACCAGGTTCGCGACCCAGCAAAAATTGATCGCCTAGCGCGTTTACCAAAATTAGGTGCCCGTACTCTGTGCTGTGTTGACGACATTGAAAACGTGGCCGAACTGGCTACGGCTGTGCAAAAGCACGATACCCAAATTGAATGCCTGGTTGAAATTGACTGTGGCGCAGGTCGCTGTGGAGTCACTGAAGGTCAGCCCGTTGTTGACATTGCTAAAGCTATTGAAGCCACACCGGGTTTGAAATTCGCGGGCATTCAAGCTTATCAGGGTGCCATGCAGCACATGGAAAGTTTTACCCAGCGTAAAGAAAAAATTGAAATCGCAACCGCGATGGT
>PJEL010002242.1_pt1 | contig 18109 bp, 17 predicted proteins | sample 1853271 | NCBI WGS metagenome assembly PJEL01 (sample SAMN08108733, study PRJNA415343) | Invertebrate metagenome, whole genome shotgun sequencing project. | host: Globobulimina | place: Sweden: Gullmar Fjord | collected 2015-08
GACAGCATCGGAGAGTTCGAGAAGCGTCTCGGGACGAAGGGACCCGTCCAAGTGCACATGCAGATCTGTCTTGGGTATTTTATGCAACCACTCTTTATTGGGCATGCAGATTCAATCCTTTCAGGCAAGCAAGCACCCGCGTTCCGCGGGCCGTAGATTATTTTTCGTCGGACAGGAAGTAGTCTTCCTCGAATACACGGGCGAAAGGTCTGCCGCTGAGGAAGTCCGCGATCTGGTCTTCCTCCTTCTTGAAGAGAACGCCTCTCTCGACGAGCTCTTCGACCATGCTCCCAAAATCGCCCCCGCTTTCGACTCCCCACTCCTTGAATACGAGAGCGGCAAGCGGCCCGAAGCGCTCGGCGCCGAGCCTTTCGATTCCCGCAAGCAATTCACCGCCGCTGACGTGGCCATGTCTACCCAGCTCTCGCCTTGTCTTCTCGATGGCGCTCAAAAGGAATTCATAGGCGATCGGGCTGTAATCGCCCCGCTCTTCGCTGCGTTGATTCATTTTCTCTCCCCGTTGTCCGAATATTGTCCTTCAAGATAAACAGCAACGGGCAACTGTCAATCGCGGGCGGATTCAACAAGCTCCTCAAATAGGTCTTCGTAGCGATTTGTGATGGTCGGCTGGCTGAACTTCTCCACTGCCGTTGCCCTCGCGGTAAGGCTGATCCTTTTGCGGAGAGCAGCGTCGGCAATCAATGAATCGGCACAATTTACCCACGCTTCGAGGTCCTCGGGATCCAGGAGGAAGCCGTTTTCACCGTGGCGGACGAATTCCCCCGGCCCGCCGGCACTCGTAATCATGACGGGTACTCCGGCGCTCATTGCTTCGAGTGCCGCCAACCCGAAGGATTCGTGCTCGCTCGGCTGGAGATAGATATCAGCGAGCGGCAAGAGTTCCTCCATCGCTTCCCATGCGCCGAGGAATCGTACTCGGTTCTCGAGCCCGAGCTGACGGACCTTGTATTCGCTCTTTGCGAGATCCGGACCATCTCCGGCCATCAGCAATACGGTGTTTTCCTTTTCCGCGAGACCCGCAAAGATGTCAACAACCCAAGGCGCGCGTTTAACCGGCCGGAAGTTCGAAGCGTGCAGGAGTATTGTCTCGTCCTCTCTCGCGAAATTCGCCCTCAGCTCGGCGTTGCGAACGTTTCGGAAGGCATCGGTATCAACAAAGTTCGGAATCGTTTCGATGTGCTTTTCAGTCTTGAAGATTTTGTGTGTCTCTTCCGCGAGAAAAGTACTTGGGGCGGTTACTCTGTCGCTCTCCTCGATGCAGAAACGCGTCACACGATGATAGCTCGGATGATTGCCGACGAGCGTGATATCCGTTCCGTGCAGGGTCGTCACTATGGGGATGCGCTTGCTCGACATCTGACTCGCCAGAATTGCGCTTGCGGCATGCGGAATGGCATAGTGAACATGAAGCAGGTCGAGGCCATGGTAGCTTGCGACGTGCTGCATCTTGACGGCGAGCGCAAGCGTGTAGGGCGGATGGTCGAAGAGCGGATAGTCCATGGTCTCGACGCGGTGGACGCAGACCTTGTCGCGAAATCCCCTCACGCGAAACGGTACGGCCGAACTGATGAAGTGGATCTCGTGTCCTCTGTCCGCCAGAGCAAGCCCCAACTCCGAGGCAATGATGCCGCTTCCCCCCGCCGATGGGTAGCAGGAGATGCCGATCTTCAGGGATCTTTTCATGAGTCCTCCTTCGACTGAATGGGACCGGCGCTGGGTTCGCCGCCGGCAAGCGCCGCGAAATCCAGGATCAACGGCGCGCTCATGGCAAGGAAGGGCTCCGCGAATGTGCACCCCGCCATGCTGCCCCAGTAGCGATCCCTCGCCTCGATGTCATCGAGGAACCCGGGATCGTTGATAAGAGTTCCCGTCTGCCCCTCTCCTCTTTCGAACTGGCTTGCGTAGGCGCGCAGCGCACGGCGCTTGATATCGACGACGGCGTCGGTCTCGATCAGAAAGCTAGGCTCGAAGGGGAAGCGCTCCAGATACTGGTAGATCGCTCGCGGGCGAAAGGGCTCGCCATCGGCGGCATATCGTCTGAGGCCTGCTTTGAAAGCCGCCGCCTTGAGCAGTAGGTGGGCCTGCCCGTGGTCTGGGTGACGGCAGCGCTCGGGCGGGATCAGCAACACCTCGGGGCGCAGCTTCCGAATCCACTCGATGACGGCGCGCAGCTGCGCTGGATCAGATGCGTCGAGTCCGCCATCGGGCAGCTTGGCATTGTGTCTTTGAACGACACCCATAATCTCAGCCGCCGCCGAGGATTCGCTGTAGCGTTCCGCCTCGGTACCGTTGCTGCCGAGTTCACCCGCGGTCAGATCCAATATGGCGACGCTATGCCCGCTCTTCGCCGATAGCGCGACGGCGCCTCCGCAGCAGATCTCGACATCATCCGGGTGGGCGCCAACTGCTACAATTTTCATTCCGATCCTCCTTGCTCGATCCCTACAATGTGTTTTCCGGCTTCCCAATAATCAAGGTGTCCGACCGCCGCGTCGATGAGTTCACGCGGATCGGCGAGCGGATTGCCGATCACTGCCAGAGGGCTGCTTTCCCTGCCGCCGGGAGCGATCGCTACCAGCCCCCGCTCACTGCTTTCGATCTGCATGCGCGGATAGGCCGCCGGCATAGGTCGGCCGAGGATGGAGAACCCCTCCTCGATCTGCGCATGGTAGATCCACTCGGAGGGTCCGAGAATCGCGGCAATAACAGGCAGGATTTCGGCCTGGACAACCGGCCGCAGTGATGCGTTGGGGCTGAGCGCGGTAGGGTCTCCGATCAGCCGTTCAACCAGCAGTTTCCCATAGTGTTCCTCTTCCGGCAGGCTGCGTCTTCGGCGCCTGATGAAGAAAAGCGCTCGCTCGCCAATGCCCTTGCGCAGAGGCCTTTTTCCAAGCCTTGCATCTATTTCGTCGCCGCTTGCATCGACGCTCGCGGCAAAACGTAACCGCTCATCGGCGTAGCGTCGGTAGAGAGGAAGAGCTGCCTCACGCATTCCGCCATCCCGCGCGTCGAGGGTGAGCAGACCCCAACCGGCGAAGAGAGTCGATAGGATACGGCACTCGCGGTTGGCGAGCGTTTCCTCTACTTCGGGCGGCCACTTCGAGACTCCGCGGGGCAATCCCGGCAAAGCTAGGAGTTCGGCATAGGCGGCCTCGATGGGCAGATCGCCCACAAACGCCCCTCTCCGGTCAAAGTGCATGGCGAGATCAACTCTGAGAGGAGGCTGCGTAGATCGTTCAATGAACTGGCCGCGCGCTTCGGCGAAATCACTGTCATCGCTTGCGCACCAGAACAACGGAACGACCCTTCGGCCAAGACGTTGCTCTAGGCGCTCTGCAAGCGCGACCGCCGTTGCGGCCTTCATCAGCGTCAACCCGAGCGGGAGAGGGAAGCAGGGCTGCTGCCCTGTTGCGACAACGAGCGCCTCCCCCGCTGCGAGCGCCCGCAGATTTTCCTCCGCGCGCTCTGCCAGCGCATATCGAGCAAGCGCGGCAATGAGTTCACCGTTCAGGATCTGGCCTCTGATTGCGCCCGCCCGATCTTCGATCAACTCGCTCCCGGGAAGAGGGAGTGGGAACGGCAGAGTTTTTGCGGTGAGCTTCAAGCCTTTGCCCGCTCGAGCAGTAGGATGAACCGCTGACTCGCTGGGCTCCAAGGTGATCCCGCATAATCGCCCCAGCAGTGCCGTTCAATAAAGCCGAGCTTATCGAAACCAGCCCTTAATTCTGAGGGAGAGAACAGCCGGACGCTTTCCTCGTAGCGACTGAGTTCTTCGCCGCCATCCCGCTTAACGATGCTCACCGTCTTGAGAACGCGATCACCTTCGATCCTGCGTCGTTCGATGGCGCGCCAGCGCTCGCCTTCCCTCTCACTCTTTTCCGTGAGCGTGTCCCGCACGCGATCGCTGTTCAGGAAATCGAAGAGCAACCAAGCCGTTGGCGCGAGGACCCGTTTCGCCTCGGCCATCACGCTCCAATTCTCGGCTTCCGAGACGAAGTAGCCGAAGGATGTGAACATGCTGATCACCCCATCGAAGCTCGCGTTCGCGAACGGAAGTTTACGCATGTCGCCTCTGACGAGAGGCTGACCGTCTTCCCCGTTCTTGCGTGCCTCCTCGAGCAGTACTCGCGAGAGGTCGATGCCAACGGCATGCGCGCCGAGATCCGCAAGGGCCGCCATATGCCTGCCGCCACCACACGCCAGGTCAAGCACCCGTTTGCCCCGGGCGTTCACTTGCGCGAGTTCGAGCAGTGAAAGCGAAGCCCTTGCTTCCTCGGGGCTGCGATGCGAATAGAGTTCGAGGTAGTGATCCTCGAAACCGACGACATACCACGGTTTAGTCATCCGCGGCTCCCTCGTGACAGACGGCGGCGAGGTAACCGACAACCTGTTCCTCGTCTCCCGACGCGAGGCTGGAGTCTCGCCGATCGACGATGCGAATGCTGCCGCCGCGCCGCTCGCGCTCTGAGAGCAGCAGCTTGAGCGGACCGGCGCCGCAGGCTTCAATGTTGCCCTGGTCCAGCGCGCTGCTGAAGGCCGCTTCATCACCGGCCTCGATGAGCGCCGCAGCAGCGGCGTCGAGTTTCTCTGCCGCATCGCGAGCGTGAAAATGGGAAAGGTCGGTACTGATCACCCAGAGATCCCCTTCGCGCGCGATCTCCCTGAGATGCTCAAGGCAAGTCCGGCGATCCTCGGCCCTCGCCCTCCCCATCACGATCGGCAGGAGTACCGCTCCCTTGAGCCGGTGAACCAGAAAGGGAATCTGCACCTCCAGGGAGTGTTCAATGGCGAGAGCTGCCTCGTTGATGCGCCATGGGTCCCCCAGCGCGGCGAGAGTATCGACGGCATCGACATCCACTGCCATGTCGCCGATCGGCGTCCGCCAGGACTCGGCGCGACTGAGGGCAAAACCATTGACGGCCGTGTGATGGGCCGGGCCGATGAGGATCACCCGATTCACCTGTTTGGGATCCAGCTCGGCGTAGGCGGCGGCAGCGGTTGCGCCCGAGTAGACATAACCCGCGTGAGGAACTATCAGTGCCCATGGCGACGGGCCTCCAGCTCCGCCCTGCGCCAGCATCTCCGCGACTTCCCCCTCGAGGAGCGAGGGCTCGGCCGTGTAGAAGCGCCCTGCCCAGTGGGCCTCTCTATGCATGGAGCTCCCCCCGCTTCAGAATGGTGGGGCGCAGCCATAGCGGATCGATCTTCGGATAGTCGAGATTGTAGTGCAGGCCGCGACTCTCCTTGCGGGCGAGCGCCGACATGATGATGAGCTGAGCTACGAGAGCGATATTGCGCAGCTCGATGAGGTCGCTGCAGATCCTGTAGCGCCAGTAGAAGCTTTCGACGGTGTCCCTCACATGGCGAATTCTTTCCCGCGCGAGAAGGAGCCGCTCGTCGCTTCTGACGATGCCGACATAGTCCATCATGATTCGGCGGACAAGATCCCAGTCGTGTTCGAGCACGACGGTCTCGCGATAGTCGCGGGATTCCGTTGCGTTCCACGGGCGGATCTCCGGGTAATTGCCATGGCCAAGCCCCTCCTCGGCGAGTCCTTCCCAGGCCCAATGCGAAAAGCTGACCGCCTCTAAAAGGGAATTGCTTGCGAGACGATTTGCTCCGTGAACACCCGTTGAGCTCACCTCTCCGAGTGCCAGCAGGCCGGCAAGATTGCTGCGCCCCCGCTCATCGACCATCACGCCGCCGCACGCGTAGTGCGCCGCCGGGACAACCGGTACCCAATCTTCGCGCGGGTCGATGCCGACATCGCCGAGGGCTTTATTGATCGCCGGAAAACGCTCCGGGATGCGATCGCGGCCGATCGGAGTAAAGTCCAAAAACACGTTTTTCTCACCGCGGACTTTCATCTCGTGATCGATCGCCCTTGCAACGATGTCGCGAGGGGCGAGTTCGGCGCGCTTATCGTAGCCGGCGAGGAACGCCTCCCCCGCGCTGTTGCGGAGGATCGCCCCCTCGCCTCGAACCGCCTCGCTGATGAGCTGGGTTCGCACTTCCTTATGATAGAGGCATGTCGGGTGGAATTGCACGAACTCCAGGTTGGCGATGCGCGCCCCCGCGCGGTAGGCCATCGCGATGCCGTCACCGGTTGCGACATCGGGATTGCTCGTGTAGGCGTAGACTTTGCCGCAGCCCCCTGTCGCGAGCAGCGTCCAGCGCGCAGAAATGGCGATGACTTCGCCACGGTCCTCATCCAGGACGTAGGCGCCATAAACGCGCTCCGCGTCACCGCTCCCCCGCAGGTGATGCTGGAGGGCGAGATTTATAGCGAGATGATTCTCCAAGATACGGATTCTGGGATGCGCCTTCGCCCGCTCGAGCAGCACTTCCTCCATCGCCCGCCCCGTGTAGTCGGCGACATGAACGATGCGGCGCTTGGTATGGCCCCCTTCACGGCCGAGCGCGATCTTTCCGTTTTCATGGGTAAAGGGAACGCCCCAGTCGAGCATCTCTTTGATTCTGGCGGGACCCTCCGCGACCATCCGCTCCACCCGCTCGGTATCGCATAGCCCCGCGCCGGCATCGAGAGTATCGCTGACATGCGAAGCGAAGGCATCTCCGGGATCCATGACGGAGGCGATACCGCCCTGAGCACGATTGGTGTTGGTATCCATCGCGCCCTTTTTCGTCACCATGAGGACATTGCCAAGCTCGGCCGCCTTGATGGCGAATCCGAGTCCAGCGATGCCGCTGCCGATGACCAGGATGTCAGTTTTCATTTTAGCTCCCATTGCCTCTTGCGTGCCGGGAGTGTACGTCAGATGGGAAAGCCGTGCAATCTGGCGTCATCGACCATGCCGCTTTGGGTGGGTGTTGCTCCAGGGGGCCTTTCACGAACTGCCCAGGGATTGACCGGAATGCCCATGGATTCCCTGTAGGAACCGGGAACGCGAAGCTCTGCCGCATGGCATACCAGTTGCAGTTGCCGCCCGTGATAAGGTGCATGCCACAGGAGGTTCTCATGCGCAGCGCTAAGCCGATTATTGGAATTCTAAGCCTCGGTCTCATCCTTGCGGTAGCGGCCGGCTGCGGCGAAAGCGTTGTGGATGGTCACACGCGCCCGCTGATCACCTCGATCAATGGAGGTATGACCCTCCAATCCGACGTTTTCGTTGCAGATTCGACGATGGAAGCGGGCGGTTACATCCCTGAGGATGGGACGACGCTGATTTTCTCGAATCCGCCGGCCCAGAAGTTCCTAGAACTCACGCCGACCGACCCCTATGGTAATTTCGTCATCACCGAATACACCATTACCTACGAGATCCTGCACAGGCTGCCGAACGATGCCCCATTCAGCTCGGGCACTCTTCCCCCCGTCTCGGGAGCGCTGCAACTCAGCATCCCCGTCGGCGGTGAAGTGGAAACGTTCATAATCATCATGCCCGCGGCGCTCAAGCTGGAAAATCCGATCCAGGATCTCCTGCCGGGCGGACAGGTTGTCGCCGGACAGTTGATCGTAAGGGCGGACATCACGTTTGCGGGCCATGAGAGCGGGAGCACCGATATCAAATTGCTCACGGGCTCCATCACGGTTCTCGTCGCAAATTACGGGGACGAGGACACATAGCGGCTAGGGTCGCGCGGGGCTTCCGGCAACCACCCGGAGCCCCCCGGCCGCCACGAGCCACCCCCAGAGTTCCTCCGGGTCAACCCATTCCATCCCGATCCTCTCGCAATGGGGCCGTTTGCCCTCGATATCCCAGTGACCCCGCCAGCGCATGGCGTCTTTTTCCGTCATCAGAATGCGGGCATCAGGGAAGCGTCGAGCCAGATCCGAAATCGCGGCGCCGAGCTTTGCAGTCCAGACCGCATGGTCCTTCATCCTCATAAAAGCCATGACTTTATAGCGCGCATCTACAGCGCGTTCGAAGCGCTCCGGCCTGGCGATCGCGGAGATCGCCAAATACCCCGCCGAATCGGGATCTGGAGAGGGGAGCGCCTCCCCGGATACCGCCAGATCCAGCTCCAGGAGCCCCTGGGAGACGATACGGAAGCCGAAACGGGGCTTGCCCAGCTTTGAGCCGACCGGGGCCCCCTCGGGAACGAGCAACGCATCAGCGCGGCCCAGCGCCTGCGGCGATTCCCTCAACGGACCCGCGGGCAGAAGCTCCTGGGAACCGGGCTCCTTTTCGCTGAGCAGAACCAGATCGATCGCGCGTCGAAGGCGCCTGTGCTGGAAACCATCGTCGAGAAGGATCACATCGCAATCCTCCCGCCTGTCCAGCAGAAGCGCGCCCTCCCACTTCCTGCGCGCAACGACGATCGAAAGGTCCGGCAGACGTTCGGCGAGCAGCAGCGCCTCATCGGGGGCGTATTGCGGGAAATCGCGGGAATCGGATTCGAGCAGATCGAGCCCGGCGTTCTGTCCGGCGAAGCCCGTCAGAACCGCGGGGCGCAGGCCCTTTTCGATGAGCAATCGCGCGAGCGCCTCGGTCGCCGGCGTCTTGCCCGTCCCACCAACCTCGAGATTGCCGATCGAGATCACGGGCTTCTGCGTCCCGACACTGCGCCGGGAGAGTAACGCCCCATTGATGCTCGCGCCGCAGCCGTAGAGTTTCGACGCGGCGATGCGCAACCAACCCGGCTGTTCGGGAATCCTCCCCGCTCCACCTCGCAGATCGATGATGGGCCTACTCATCGCTGCCGGCTTCCCGCTTCGACGGCGCAATAGGTGTGCGACCCTGGCCTATATCGAGCTCGTCGGTGAGCGTCGTCATCGATCTTTCGAGTTCGGCGCGGGCCCTTTCGATCTCCTCCTTGCCCGCCGGACGCTCGACATGGATAGGCATTCCGTAGCGCATTTTTATCCGAGTAAATGGAAGGGGTAGTATCGTTCTGTCCCAACTCCCCAGGAGCCGGGCCCTGCGCGGTGCGGCGGCAGAAGGGATGATGGGCAGTCCGGAAAGCGCCGCGAGTTGAATGATACCCGATTTCACACGGCCACGCGGGCCGCGCGGGCCATCGACCGTCACTGCCGTCACGACCCCCTCTCGGGCTAGCTTGACGAGCGCTCGCAGCCCCGCTGCGCCGCCTCTGCTCGTCGATCCGGCAACACTGCGCGTTCCCAATCGTTCGAGCACGGCGGCGATCAGGCGGCCATCCTTGCTGCTACTGCGCAATACGCAGAAACCGCGGCCTCTCGTTCCGTAGGTGAACATGACCAGACGATTATGCCAGAAGCTCAGGATGACAGCGCCCTTTCCCGTTTTCGCTCGCAACGCTTCGAGACGCTCGCGATCCTCGTCGATACGCCAAGTGGCTCCCCAGATGCGGAGCAGAGCGGCGAACAGGAATCCGCTGACTCGCATGCCGCCCGGTTCATGCTCTTCGGGACGATGACTCCAGCTACCGTCACTCACGATCTCTCCACGAGCTCTGCCGCGAGCGCCGCAACCCGCTCACCGCAACCCGCTTCGCCGAGGCTCCCGCGCAGTTTGCGCAGATCGCATCTCTGCGCCTCCCGCGCCTCGCCGCCAACGAGGAGATCGCCGAGCAGATCGGCCAAGCGCTCCGGATTGGCTTCATTTTGCAAGAGCTCTGGAACGATCTTTCGCCCGGCAACGAGATTCGCGAGGGCGAAGTGATCCACCTTGACCAGTCGACGCGCGAGCCAATGGGTTATCGCGCTGCTTTTGTAGATCACAACCATCGGGACGCCGGCAACGGCCGTTTCGAGCGTCGCCGTTCCACTTGCAACGCAGGCCGCGCCGAGCGATGCGTAGAAGGCCCCGCCGTCGCCTCTGTATCTGATTATATCGACGCCCGCATCCGCTAGCCATGATGCATAGAACTCGGGCGGTAGACCGGGGGACTCGAGCAGGGCGAATTCAAGTTCGGGCCTTTGAGCGCTCAACCGTCGGGCGACATCGAGCATCAGCGGCAGGTGTTGGCGCACCTCCTGCGCTCTGCTTCCCGGCAACAGGCCAAGGCATGGCTTGATCTCTTTCCCAGCAAATGGGTTCGGCGTCTCCATGAGAGGATGTCCGACAAATTCGCAGTCGACCCCCTCCGCCTCGAACCAGGCTTTTTCAAATGGCAGGATGAGGGCAAGCTGGTTGGTGCTCTTCTTGAGAATTTCGACGCGGCCCTTGTTCCAGGCCCACACCTGAGGCGCGACGAAATAGAGGACAGGGAGACCGGCCCGGCTCGCGCGTTTCGCCAAGCGTAGATTGAGCCCGGGGAAATCAACGGGGAGGAAGAGATCGAGTTCGCCCGAATCCAGCTTGCGACCAAGAGCGGCTTCATGTCGGCGAAGAGCGGGCAGACGACCAATGACCTCGGTGAACCCCATGACGGCCACCTCTTCGTAGGGCAGGATGATCTCCGCCCCCGCCGCCGCGAGGCAGGGTCCGCCGACAGCTTCAATCTTCCATGTGGGTTCGCGCTCGAGCAGCGCCGCCACAACCGGCGCCGCAGCCTGGTCACCGCTGGCTTCGCCCGCGACGACGAGGATGCGCCTTGCTGGATCTCCCTTAACGGCCACTGCGCACATGCTCGAGAATTCGGTACGCGATCTCGAGGGAGCGCAGTCCGTCGGCGCCGCTGATCGGCACGGGTTTGTCACCCTCGATCGCCCGGACAAATGCCTCCAGCTCGAGCCGCAGGGGCTCGGCGGGCGTCACCGTAATGGGAACGGGTTCCACGAAACTCTCGAGGCTGATTCCGGCAAGGCCCTCGGGGGTTGCGATTGCCTGGCTGAGTTTCGTTCCGAAGTCGGGAGCCTTGCGAAACATCTCGACTTGACCGGCGAGCAGATCGATCGAGATGTAGCTGTCGGATTGAAAGAAGCGAACCTTGCGGAGGCGCTCCCTGCTGATCCGGCTCGCCGTTATATTCGCGACGCAACCGCCCTTGAATTCGATCCTCGCGTTTGCGATGTCCAGATCCGGGGTTAGCACCGAGATGCCGCTGGCTCTGAGGTCATCGACCGGTTCCCCGAGAATCATCGTAAGCAGGTCGATATCGTGGATCATGAGATCCAGTACAACAGCGACTTCCGCTCCACGGTGCCCGAAAGGCGCGAGCCGATGGCTCTCGACAAATCCCGGGCGGTTGAAATAGGGCAGAGCCGCGATGATCGCCGGGTTGAAACGCTCGACATGACCGACCATCATCTGCAGGCCACGCTTATCCGCTTCCGCAACCATCCGCTTGCCCGACTCGATGTCGTCCGCGATCGGTTTTTCGACGAGAAGATGACACTGATGCTCCATCGCGGCCAAGGCGACCTCGCAGTGTTCCGTCGTAGGAACACAGATGCTGAGCGCATCCGCTTCAGCTGCGAGAGCAGTCAAGCTTTCGTAAGCCATACAGCCGTGCCGCTCGGCGACAGCCGCGCTCGTTGCTGGATCGATGTCATGCACGCCGCACAGTGTTACCCCGGGTATCTCCGTATAGACGCGCGCATGGATGCTGCCGAGATGTCCGCAGCCGACGACTCCTAATTTCACCTTGACCCCCTACTGAGAGTGCCAGATCTTAAGGTTCCCGCTACTCATGTCAATCTTCATTCCCCCTGCAAAGCAGGATGTGCATGCAGAATCTAACCTTGGCAAGCGATCTCGCCCAGAAAATACGCGCAGCCTGGTTCACTATAAGCGGTCTCGATCACGAAGAGCGCCCTGATTTTCGCGATCAGCTACTCAGCGTTCAAGGTGAGCTCAGCGAGCGTTGGTCGGGGAAAAAACCGTCCGAGATTCCCCTGCTCGAAGCCGGCCGAAAGCTCTACCGAGCCGCTGGTATGGATCCGACGCGAACGCGACCTTCGAGCGAGGCCCTTTTGCGCCGTGTCCTACAGGGCAAGGGTCTCTATCGGCTCGATCCCATCGTCGATACGGGCAATCTTTTCTCAATGGAGAATGGCCTCCCTCTCGGTCTCTACGACCTGAGTGCCATTTCGGGCGATTGCGAGCTGCGCTTCGGGAGGGAGGGCGAAGGCTTTGCCGGGATTCGCAAGGACAGGGTGAACGTCAGCGGCAGGCTCTGCATCGCGGACGCAGAAGGCCCCTTTGGTTCGCCGAGTTCCGATTCCCACCGCTGTCGCATCCGCGAAGAGACGAACGAGTCCCTGGCCCTCCTCTACGCTCCCGCGGAATACCCACTGGCGGATTTCGCGAAAAAGATCAATGCGCTTGCAGTGGCCTTCGCCCGATGGAATGGCGGAACGGCTGGCAGCATCGCGCTTCTGCCCTGAGGCGGCAAAAACGTGGGTACTCCGCAATGTTGGATATTTACTTCGTGATTCCGCGTTCGCTATTGTCGATAAAAGCGATCAGCTTCGAGATCTCGTCGCAGGGAGCCAACTCGTTCTTGATCCGCTCGAGGGCCTGCGTCGTGTTGAGACCTTCGCGGTAGAGAAAGCGATAGGCGCGTTGGAGGTCTTTCAAAACCGGTTCAGAGAAGCCCCGCCGCTTGAGGCCGACCAGATTGATCCCCGACATCACAAGAGGACTGCCCGCCCCGCGCATGAAGGGCGGAACGTCCTGAGGGACTCGACTCCCGCCACCGATGAAGGCATGGGTGCCGATATGGACAAACTGATGCACCGGCGTCACTCCGCCGAGGATGGCATAATCTTCAACGATGATGTGCCCAGCCAGATTCACGCAATTGGACAGGATGACACCGTCACCGATTTCGCAATTGTGGGCGACGTGCGTGTAGGCCATCAGGAGGCAGCCGTTGCCGACCCGAGTCGGTTCACCCGCGCCAGTGCCGGGATTGAGGGTTGCGTACTCCCTGATCAGGTTGTCGTCACCGATGATCAGTTCGCTGTGCTCGCCCTGGAACTTGAGATCCTGCGGCGGACTTCCGACAACCGCGCCCTGGAATATCTTGTTGCGCTTCCCCATCCGAACGCTGCTTTCGATCGAAACATGGCTGCCGATTTCGCAGTCCGCTCCGATCTCGGCTCCCGCGGAGATGATGGAAAAGGGACCAACCTGGACGCCCGCGCCGAGCGTGGCTTCCGGATCGACGATTGCAGTTGGATGGATCCAGTTTTCTTTTTGCATCGCGGCGCGCATCAGCGCTCAACCACCTGGGCCAAAAGTTCAGCTTCGGCGACGAGCTTGCCGTCGACGAAAGCTTCGCCGCGCATCTTACAGCCCCGTTTCTTGAGGCGCAGCATTGTCAGCTCGAACCGCACCTGATCTCCGGGGAGGACGGGTTTACGGAAACGGGCTTTATCTATGGCGCTGAAGTATACCAGTTTCCCCTTGGGGTTCTCCACAGTGGAAAGCAAAAGGATGCCGCCCGTCTGGGCCATCGCTTCGAGAATCAAAACGGCGGGAAATATGGGATGATCGGGGAAATGTCCCTGAAAAAACGGTTCGTTGATCGTGACGTTCTTGATTCCGACAACCCGCTTCTGATCCTCCATCTCGATGAGGCGATCGATGAGCAGGAAGGGGTAGCGATGCGGCAAAATCCGCATGATGTCGCGGATATTCCACGACATCGGCTCGCCGCCGTCGTAAATCCGATTTTGCGTCTTCGCCGCTGCTGCGAGAAGGCGCGCGAACTTGCCGTTCGACAGATGGCCGCTGCGATGGCCGATCAAATGACCTTTGATCGGCTGGCCGACGAGCGAGATATCCCCGAGAAGATCGAGAATCTTGTGGCGGACGAACTCGTTGGGAAAGTGGAGCGGCGTCTCGTTGAGAATCCCGTCGGGACCGACGACGATGGCGTTGTTCATCGAGCCGCCCTTGATCAGCCCCTGAGACTTGAGTCGCTCGACATCGTCGAGAAGGATATAGGTTCGCGCCTGGGCGATCTCCTCCTCGAAAGTCTTTGGAGAGATGTCGAATGATGCGTATTGCGTCCCAAGGTGCTGATGATCGTACTTGATCGTGAAGCTGATTCGAAAGCCGTCGTAGGGCACGACCATCAGTTCGATGTCATTTTCGACGAGGCTGATCGGCTGCGTCACTTCGAAGTAGCGGACCGGCGCGCCTTGCCCGATGATGCCAGCCCTCTGGATATGCGCGACATAGTCTTCGCAACTGCCATTGGTCGGCTCGGCGGGTTCATTCGAATCGAGTTCGATGACGCAGTTGTCGAGATGCAGTCCGGACAGAGTCGCAAGCACATGCTCTACGGTGTGGATCTTCAGGCTTCCCTTGGCCAGCGTCGTATTGCGGAATTCTTCGCTGTGTTCAAGGGAGTTCTCGACGGTTGCCGCGATCTCGACGGGAGGATCCTGATCGATACGCCTGAAGATGATGCCGCTGTTCACCGGAGCCGGGATGAAACGCATCGTTACGCTATTGCCGGTGTGGAGCCCGATCCCTTCGTAGGTGAACTCCTGGGCAAGTGTTCGTTGTTGTCTGATCACCGGGGATTACCCTCGTTTCCTGGCTTTTCGCCCCGCAGCTCGGTCACCTCTTTTTCCAACTCTTTGAGGCGGCGTGCCAGCTCGGGCAAACGCGCGAGTACGGCTTGCACTCGCATGGCTTGATCATGAGGGCGCGCGGGATAGCCTGAGACGCAAGTTCCCGACGGGACGGTCTTTGTTACGCCGGCTTGCGCGGCAATCGTCGCGCCCGCGCCGATTTCGATGTGACCCACGATGCCCGCCTGCCCGCCTATCGTCACCTGCTTGCCGATGTTCGCGCTTCCGGAGACGCCGACTTGCGCGACGATGATGCTGTGCTCGCCGATGCTCGCGTTGTGACCGATTTGCACGAGGTTGTCGATCTTCGTCCCACGGCCGATGCGGGTGATCCCCGTCGTCGCGCGATCGATTGTAACGTTGGCGCCAAGCTCGACATCGTCCTCGATGACGACAATGCCGATCTGAGGGATCTTATGGTGTTTGCCGCCGTTCTGCGCATAGCCGAAGCCATCGGAGCCGATCACCGTTCCCGAATGGATGATCACGCGACTGCCGATCTCGCACTCTTCTCTGACGACGACGTTGGGAAACAGAATCGAATTCTCACCAACGATGGTCCGAGGCAATAAAACGACGCCGGGCATGAGCGTGCTGCCCTTGCCGACCTGGCATCCGGTCCCGACATGGACGAAATCGCCGATGTGCGCCCCTGCGCCGACCTTCGCATCGGACGCGACGCTCGCCAATTTGGAGATCCCAGGGCGGTGATCTTCGGCGAAGGGCCGCGCAAAGAGTCGCACGACCTTGAGATAGCTCAGGTAGGGATCGGCGACGCGGATAGCCGAGATGCCGTTTACATCGATCTCCGTGTTGACGATCAGAGCGCTGGCCCCTGTCTCCTTGACGTGCGCCAGGTAGCGGCTGTTCGCCAGGAAACTGATCTGACCGCTCTTGGCCTCGCGGATGCCTGCAACCCCGCGAATCCTGAGTTCACCATCCCCCTCCCAGCTCCCCTCGACGACTTCGGCGAGTTCGGCCAGGCTGAAGCATGGCTTTTCATCGGTAGAATTACCGGATTCGAGGATTCCCTTGGGCACTGAACTAGCCTTTGGCTTTCAGGGCGGCCGCGACTTTATCATCGAGAGAGAGCTCGGGGCGCGTGTAGAGAACGGCGCCCGTTACGTCGAGCACGAGGTCGTAATCTTCCTCTTCGGAAAGTGTTTTGACAACCTCTCTGATCTTCTCGTAGATAGGTTCGCTGAGTTCCATGTTCCGCCTGACGGCTTCACCCTGAGGACCGAACTTCTCCTGTTCGAACTGGTAGAGTTCCGCTTCCATCTGGGCCAACTCCGCCTCTTTTTCCCTCTGGGTATCCGGGGTCATCATCAGACGCTGGACTTCGAGATTCTCACGCGCGGCGAGCATCTCGTCGAGCATCTGCTGCTTTTCGGTCTGCCAGGTCTCCATGTCCTTGTCGAAGATGTTCTGAGCTTCGGCGTAGCCCTCATAGTCCTGGAAGACGCCCTGGAAATCAAGGACACCAATCTTGAGGTCTTCGGCCGATGCGAGTCCGCCAAGGAGCAGCAGCGACAGAACCAGTAGTGCGAAACTTGTTTTTTTCATCGTTTGCCCGCTCCTAAGCTAAAAATCTGTCCCCATCTTAAAGTGGAAGCGACCCCCATCTTCCGATTCACCGGGGTCGAGGGGATAGCCCCAATCAAACCCCATGACACCCATCAGAGGGATCTCGATGCGCGCTCCAAAGCCGACGGCCCGCTTGAGGGTGGTAAAATCGGCTTGGGACAGGGAGTTCCAGGTCCCGCCAAAATCGAAGAAGGGAAGGACGACTTGAACATTATTGCTGATTCCGAGAACGACCTCAACGGCCCCCGTCATCATAGCGCGGCCCCCAAGAAAGGAACTGTTCCCCACGGGCACAACTGAAAAATCATCATAACCGCGCAACGGGTAGAGCCTATTGCCCCCCAACCGGAAGCGCTCCTGATCGGGCACCTGGTCGGGGCGGTCGATGCCATCCACCAAACCGAGGGATTGATGGAAGCGCAGGACGAAGGGCCCCGCGAGTTTCTGATACCAGGTGTATTGGTTCATATACTTCTGGTACTTGAGGTTACCTCCAAGAATACCCCCGGAAAACTGGGCGCTGAGCCGATAGCGCGTGCCCCGCTTGGGCAGGAAGGGGTTGTCCGTGGAATTTCTCATGAACGTAAAGGTCGTGCTGCTCTCGACCTCCGGCCAGTTCCGATCAACCAGGGTTCCGCCCGAGCTGATATATTCGTCGCTGAACTCGAAGAGCTTGATGCTCTCGAGCCGATAGGCCGCGCTGATGCGCGAGTATTCGAGCCAGGGGAAGGGCCGACCGAGCCCGACCGAGAAGCCCAGCTTTTCGTCGCGATAGAATTCACGATAGAGATTGCTTTGGCTCCTGTAGACATTGAGCGACAGCGAGACGGGCCTGCCCTGGAGCCAGGGCTCGACGAACTGGATGTTGAAGAGCTGGACTCTACTGCCGAATTCCCAATGGAAGTTGAGCGTCTGTCCCCGGCCCCGGAAGTTCTGCGCGCCGATCTGAAGGAAGCCCGTCATCTTGGTTGCTTCGCTCCAAGTGACGCCGGCGCCGAAGTTGCCGGTCGTTCGTTCGAGAACGCGGAAGACGAGATCGACTTCGCCCGATGCAGGATCGGTGCGGGGTTCAAACTGAACATCATCGAAGAAGCGAAGCATGAATATGTCGCGATGACTGCGGATCAGTTTTTCCCTGTTGAACAGCTCACCAGGGTAGATCTTGACCTCACGCCGGATCACCTGATCGAGCGTCTTGTCATTGCCCGCGATAATTACTTCACGGACACGCGCGAGAGGTCCCTCGACAATGCGTAGGAAGAGATTGACCTCATCGCCTTCGATCTGCCGGTCCACTCGCACCTGATTGTACAGATAGCCCTGATCGTAGTAGTGCTCAGAAATCCGCGCGCGAGACATATCGAGGTCGAACCCGTTGAAAGCTTCACCCTTTTCGAAGGGGAGATAGAGTTCGACGACGGAATCGGGGAGTTCAGAATTGCCGTCCCAGCTCAGCTCTCCGAAGCGGTAGCGCTCTCCCTCTTCGATGACGTAGGTGAGGCCAACCCTGTCCTCCGCTTCATTGAAGCTCTCCCGCGTCTCCAGAACGCGCGCATCGAGGAAGCCCTCTTGGTGGTAGAGGTCGGTGATCGTCGCGACATCCGCACTGATGCTGTCGGGCTGGTAGGCGTTGAAGTTGCGCCAGCTGAGCGGATTTAGTCGGCTCTTCGTTTTCGTCGTGAGGAAACCGCTCAGGTAGTCGGCATCGAGTTCGCCGTTTCCCTCGAATCCGATGGCTTCGACTTTCGTCTTGCCCCCTTCGTCGATGACGAATGTGAGAGCAACGTCCCCATCACCTTCTCCAAGCTCCGCGGTGACGACCGCACCATAAAAGCCCTCTTCGCGACAGTGATCGAGGATCGACGCCACGTCCCGCTCGATCAGATAAGGGCTAGCAAAACTGCCGGTGGTCGCCCGAGTCGCTTCCTCGAGATCCTTTTGCTTGATGTCATCGAGCCCATCCCAGTGGATCTCCCCAACGCGGGGGTGCTCGAGCAGTTCCAGGCCAAGGATCACGGCGCGGGGACCCGTCTGCCGAGCCCTCACCTGCATCTCGGCGAAGCGGCGTGAACGCGAGAGACGACG
>PJEL010002243.1_pt1 | contig 18108 bp, 13 predicted proteins | sample 1853271 | NCBI WGS metagenome assembly PJEL01 (sample SAMN08108733, study PRJNA415343) | Invertebrate metagenome, whole genome shotgun sequencing project. | host: Globobulimina | place: Sweden: Gullmar Fjord | collected 2015-08
CCCCCTTTTGTTATATACCTGTAGAATCCATCCGTCTGGAATATTCTTAAGCAACCAAAGTTTTTTGAAAGAAAGTTTAAAGAAATTTCTCTGGTCTGAGTTCACAAGGAAAAAAATCCATCATGCTATTATTCACATAAAAAAATTTAACAGCTGTCATTGCTGGCTGGTTGCATTCCTCATCGAGTGAGTGGTGACTAGCAAAAAAAACTTAAACTTGAAAACAGTCAACCTCCTATATCCCAACTAATTCATTCAACAATGGCTACTAAATCAGCAATAGTTTCCCACCACAGATAATACTACTTATCTATGTTCTTTCCACCTCCCTTCTCTACCCACTCTCTTGTGTTTGCTTGACTACAGATGAAAGAGGCCTGTTTTTTCCTTGCAATGCCAATATCATGACGTGTGCGTGCGCATCTAATGGACAACCGAAAAACAATTTCGGACATGCAGATAGAATTTCATATGCTCAACCACAGCAGCCCAGCCCTCTCCCAATGCTGCTATAAAGGAAAGAAGCCCTTAAATGCACCGGCGCATCCCAAAAAAGAAAATACGTACGCCTCCAGTATTGCACTTTGTTTTACAGATGTGCATGTCAAAAGCCAAACTTTTGTCTGCAGCCACCCCTGAGAGACGGATTCTGAAGATACCTGTACCTGTGGGCATTCTGGTGCTCATTGGTCGTGAGGTTCATGTTGATGAGGACTGTGTGGTAGTAAGAGAGGATGGCAGCCATAAATGTCATACACGAGACGAAGACCGTAGCAAGCAGAACTGCCAAGTCGAAGCCTAATGTCCGCATCCATACAACGCAAGTCACAACAAAGAGTATCCCAGACAAACAAACCATTATAATATACAAGTAAAACCAAAGAAAATTGTTTGCCCCAACGCAATTTCCTGTTTGAGAGGTGAGAGAGGTGTTATGTTCAGTTTAGAGCAGCGACAGACCCAATAAATTCTTGTCGTTAGGTTAGACAGACATGTCAGCCAGGGCCAGAGTTACGATATAGAAACAGGCAGTCAGTTTTCTGTGACGATGATAGCCAGCCAGTCAGTCAGCCAGCCATGCTGTCACCTACCTATCCAAGGGCAGTGGTGATCGAATGTTGTCACACAGCGCCGGCAGATACGGCAGTGCTTCGCCCTTAGAGGACGCTCAATGGCACAAGTGTAACATAGCTTTAATGTCTCCGTGGGATCCTCTGGTAATTCTCCTCTCATTAAACTATCCATTTTCAGCCTAAAGCCCTCTTTCAACTGCAACTAAGAAAAATGAGGAGAGGGCCAAGGATGATAAGAAAGCAGCAAAACAGCAGCCAGCATCATTAAAATTGAGACAGACGTGTTTTTTTCCCTATTTTTATCTATCAAGTTCCGTTGCCATAATCAGAAGGCAGTGGGGAAACGCAGCACGCAATGAACATTATTAACTCACTGAGGAAACAGGAATGTATCCAGGGTTTGAAAAGCAGCACATTAAAAATAAAATCCACACCAAAGCAATCGCCACAATACACCAAGCAACTAAATTTCCACCCCGGTCCGCTTCGGCAATGAATGATGGAGTATAAAGTCTCCAAAATACGATAATGGTAATCAACAACATGCTAAACGTGTTGAAAGGAAGAGGCCATACAGCACCCTCTAACCCCTGCAGTCGTGCGGGAACAAGCACGTAGTCAATCGGGTACGTAGTACATATTCAAGAGGTAAAGGCAGGCGGCTGTGTTACAGTAAAAACAACTCAAGAGAGAAAGGTAATAGTTAATAGTTTACTAATGCCTGCTGCTGCTTGCTTACTTTACCGGTCTGAAGCATCTTCCACATAACTGAAGGACGCTTCAAAATCTCCAAAATAATCAACGTTTGTTGTCCCCAGCTTTTTGATTCCTGCGATCTTAAAAACATTTCCACGTCAGTTTTCTCCTTTTTAATTGCCAGCCCCAAAGGCGTCTTCCCAGTTGTGTCAATATCTTCCAATCTTGCCTGTAGAGAGAAAGTGTAACTTAATATCCATCCATTTAGATGCACGGTGGGCAAGTAGGGATGAGTAGCACGCATGCACATCAGTCAGTCAGTCAGTCAGTCAGTCTTGACAGGAGGACATGGGTGAGTAGGGTGGGTAACAAAGGCGGCCCTCAGCCTGCCTGTCTGTCTGTCTACTTACATTGGCTTGGAGGACCAGGTACTCGACGGTATCCAAGTTACCACGAAGGGATGCGAGGTGCAGAGGTGTTTGACCGTACGAGTCTGTGGTTCCCACGGGCATTTCAAGCCTAATCAGGCTGGCCAACACTGAAGTGCGGCCTTTGTAGGCCTGAAAATGGAGGAGACGGATTGGTCAGCCACCACCCATTGGTCATATAAAACAATGAGGGGGGAAGGAAATAAAAATTAGGTGGTTTAGCAAGACAACCCAAAGCTGACGCCTTATCAACCACAAACCAAATGCTGCTTGACGTACCGCCCAATGCAAAGCTGAGTCACCATTCATGTCCAGAATCGCAGTATTCGCACCACGCTTCACGAGCACGATGACGCATTCTGCACTGCCATACTGAGCTGCAATCACCAAAGGCGTACATCCTTGCTTATCAGTGGCATTAATATCGGCCCCATGTTCAAGAAGCTGCAGAGGGATATCAGTGTTGCTGAGCTGAGCGTAGAGCGTTTTGTAGCTGACAGACAGACAGGGAGCCTACAACATACCCAGATAATGACGCGGAGATGTCCTTCTGTACAAGCCCAGTGAAGGGGATACATTCCCGCTACATCCGTAGAAGGTACCTGAATTTGAGCTCCGCGCTCTACAAGGGTACTTACAATTTCGAGTGAACCACCCTGATGTGCAAAAGAAAGACAAACATTTCAGCGGTAGATGGATGATCGAAGAAGTAAATGATCCACTACTACTCTAAATAGGGAGAAGTGTAACGAGTAGTCTAAAAGTAGTATTCTCATCATCTACCATCTCACCCACCTTCGCTGCCCAGTGCAAAAGTGTATGTCCTTCCTCATCATAAGCAGTCACATACTTATGCAGGTCCCCTCTAGAACGCAATCGCTCAGTAAGGCTTTTAACCGCTTCTGGATTTTGTTCACGCACAGAAAACTGCAGCTGTTCTCCTACCGTGTCAGACTGACCAGGCCATGGGTGGAGTAAAGTAAAAATCAAAGACCACACGTGTGTTAGAGTTTGTATTGCAAAAGCAAAAACCAAAAACGAAAAATTATCGTCGCTAGCTATTTCCAAATGATCAGACCATTAGACCATCCATAACCTCGCCTGAAATTTGCAAATGGCAAAACATGTATTTACAATAGAAGAGTACTACATTAACTTAAAGCCCCTATCATGGCAATTCAGTTCAGCAGCCAAAGTGTGAATGGGCTCAGCGGTGGCAACATAACCATCAATGGCAGTACTAGCAATACCAACAAAGACGTCACAAGACATACATTCGTTGCTCCTGTGTTAACGGGGAGCCCTCCTTCGGCCCCTGGCGCGACAAGGATGGCGTTGCTCATTTTCATATCATCCTTACTTAAAGTTGCTCTACTGCCTAGCTCTCCAATAAGATGTGCCCGCTCCAGAGCAACCTTTTGCTGATCAGTGGTGCCAAAGAGGGTGGAACCTAGAGCGGCCTCTCCTTCAAGGTAGCTTCCCTCTTCCATGGCGGCTTTGCGTGTCGTCTGCGTCTGCTGTATAGGGCTACAATATTACTACTATGCTATACTTGAATCCAAATCCCCACCTGAATGTAGCCCAAGTCATACAACAACCCCACAGCAATCATCCTCAATTCTGCTTTACTTCGATAGAATCAGTATTTTCCCCATATCAGTATATCTGTCTGCTGCAGAGAATTATTCTTACACCGTCCTAGAATCATCCCAATTTTTACCTCAACCTAACCTTAATCGTTAGCTGGAAGGAACCCTAACTCAAATCCTAAAATCCTAAAACCCTAACCCTAGCCGTAACCCTAACATCCTAACCATAACTATCATACCCTAACCGTAACCGTAACCCTAACACCACCGTAACCCTAACCCTAGCCCTAAAACTCGAACCCTAACCCTAATGCCCTAACACCGCGCCACCCTAACCCTAACACTCTAACCCAAACCCTAACCCAAACCTTAACAACCCTATCCCTAACACCCCAACCCTTACCCTAAAACCCTACCCTCTCTCACCAGTACAGCGACCGCAGCAGTGAGAGGGAAGTGAGGAGACGGAAGTTCGGTCGAAAAAATTGTTGTTCGAACTGAAAACGGGATTTGCACTCATTTTGCGCATTGCCTTGTTTTCGTGTTTGCCTTTGCCTCAACCTATAAGGTTGAGGCAATTATAACCCTAACCCTAACCACCTGCAAGAATGGAAATCTCACCAGCCTAATCCATATTATTCTACTACGGTCAGGTCAGCACAATGGAATCGCTTGTACGTGCCCAATCTATCGGATGTTACTTTGCACCCCAACAACGAGTCATTATATAGACGGCGGAAGCTTAAGTTTGAGACTGCCTGCCTATTGGACAAACCCAAATGACACTTGACTCTGAGGAATACGAGTTGGTCATTCGTATATTAACTTACCCTTTGATTTGACGGGGAGCATTAATTATCAACGGTGGTCGGGTTCTGCCATTGGTAGTGTGGTGGTGGTTGTAGTGCTGTACTTCTGAGGGGTAGCTTTAGGTGCCAATGAGGCCGGCGCGTCGTGTAAATTTCCAGATATAATATAGGGGTACGTGCTGCTTCCCATCTTAACCACAACAATCATTGAATCATTCCATTCTTCACTGTTTCAAGTACCCACTATATTACCACCTACCATCGTTAGCAAGGATTATTGGACGATGTCCAACGTACGACGTAGTAGTACTAGGGTGGGTCAGTAGTCACCCAGATGATACTACAGCTCCAGCTCCATGATAGCACGGACGGACGGGCCCTACCCACTGATATATACACTTTTGGTGTCCAGAGAGGCCAGAAACTTGGTCGGGTAGGTACTTGCAAAGTAATTTTGAGAATTCTTTTCTAAGCTGCACAGCAGCCAGCCAGCAACCACCACCTCAACAACACATATATGACCACAGTAAGTAGTTCTTTTTTTTCATTTTTAAGCCATCGTGTGCTCATCTTGTGATGGGGAGCTGCTGATGAGAAACAACCCAACCCAAAACATAGCAGTTGTGTTTGTTTGGCAGCAGCAGCAGCAGCAGCACATAACTACTTCATTGTAGCACTCATCCAATGAATACAAGCCAGCTAATAAAGCCATAGAACAAAAGCACAGGATAGACCGCCATAAACCTACATTAAAAGAGGAAATGCATTAAGTAGAATAGTAAATTCAATCTAATATTCCTATAGACAGTGTTCTAAACGAATATGTGTCCAGTGTGTGGCGATAGATTACCTTTTTTCAGGCATGTCCCGAACCATTTGATCCATAAACACTACCGAAGCTTATGCAATGGGTTACGGACAACAGCAGCTACAAATGCTAGAGTTAAAGTTGCTACCATTACCACTTACCTCTAGTGGACCACAGAAATCCACATAGCACCACAAATAACGACAGAATAATGTGTGCCACTGAGAAGAGATGCAGCACACTGCATCAGACAACTGCTGAGAGCTCCCCCCGCCTCATTTATGAACAAAGCGCGAAATAAAGTAGTCATCGTTGATGACACGACGCACCATGATTATGAATAAGATGATGCATCACAGGTATCAGAATAGCAGCCAGAGTGAGCGGAAACACACAATAACTGCAAAGTCAGAGTACCACCGAATTAGTTCTTCAGCACCAATTAAAGCTGCAAACATCTTAAACAACAACAACACGACAATTCTGAACACCTATCCAATCAAATTTTAAATTTTAAATTTTAAATTACCCGAGGATGCAGACGCTTTGAAAGAAGCTAATATTCCCGCCGAGGAGCTGAGCATTGACCGTTACCATGGATGCACCAAACCACACCACCACAAATGCTGCAGAAAAAACCAAGGCTGTCTGGTGTTGTGTGATGCAGCACAAAGTTCAAAAACATATAACTGTAGTGGTAAGGGATGGAGAATAGGACACGTTGTGTTGTGGTAGCAGTTTACAGACAAGTAGGTTGGCACCAAGGAGGTAAAGGCAGGCATCTTGTCATGGTAGAGCTTTGTTTTGGAAGGACCACCATTCTACGGCAGCAGTCTCATTTTCAAATAGCAACAATATATATATGTTCATACAGAGTGCAACGTCGCTGTGCAATGCAATGCGTGTCTTCTACCTGGTCTTTTGGCGCACGAAAACTAAGTATAATTGACAAAGCAAGACAAACCTTAGGGTAGGGGGTTTGGGTTAAGGTGGCTGGCTCTCTTTATGTAGTGTGACCCTCCCACTACAGAGGCAATAATGCAGAGCACACCACGTACCAAGAGGGGACCCCACAAGTCCCAATTTCTTAGGCGATTCAACACTTCATCTTCTGATCCCGTGAATGGAGAAGCAACCACAACGCGGAGTTTATCTCCCACCTGAAATTGGAAACAAACAATATATCATGTTAGATCTCAACGCAGTACATCGTATTACTTAATACAAACGAATAAATGGCAATAGATGGAGGCGGCTATTTATCCGTGGGCGTATTTTTTGTATTGTCATACAATTCCATAAGAACACTTCCATCACGTCCAACACCAATGTCAGTAGAGTATTACCATACATCCAAAACCAGGAGGATAACCATTACTCTATATCTTGGAAACCATAAATCGTCACGTCTGCTCAGGATCTAGACGTTCATATCATTAGTATATACCTGCCGGAGGTCTCTCATGATGGTTTCCGATACCGGTTCATCCAGGGTATTAATATACATGCCTGGAGCCCCCTGCATGCCTCCTATAGCGCCGATGTCAGACATTGACACGGAATTTCTGTACAATATATGAATATATATCTCTTCTCGATTCCTTCTCGATATTTCACAGCCTACATATACAGCCACAGAGTAAGTAGTAACAATTTAACACACACGTTTACGAGCCAGATCACGATCGAAGCTTGGGGAACAGAGACACGGGAGGGACGCAAGGCACTAGACAGGGAGTTAGTATCCCTACGTTCAATGAACCATAGTATAAATGCATCAAATTATGAAAATATAGGCTTAGGGTTTTACGGTTAGGATTAGAGTGATAGGGTAAGGGTTTTTTAGGGTTTAGGTTAGAGTGCTTTTTTAGTTGGGGTTTGGGGGTTTACTTTAACCTTACCTCCCCGGCTGCCATTCGGCTTAAGTGCAGTGTCTCTGTGTCTCGGCCAACCCTTTGGCACAACGTACAGAACGTCGCTTGGTACATCAACTATATGCTCTGTCGTTGGGGATGTCCGAATTGGTTACAGTTACTTAGAAGCACTGTGAGTGAGAGTGAGTAAGGAAGTGTGTGCTCGTAACGTAGACGTCAGAGGAGGAGTGAGATACAAAAATAATTATAATAAGATAAGCAGCAGCTATTTTGTTTTCAAATATAGTTGTTTCACTTCGATTCAGCCATCACATTCATCATCTAAATTGAGCGTGAGCTAGGAAAATGAAAACACCATCTGGTTCTTGTGTGGTGGTTCGCGGTGTAAAGACTCTCGTATTAACATAGTCCAAATACTAAAGAAGCTACAACAGGCTTTACTGGGGACAAAATATTCTCTCATAACCATCCATCGCCCATTTCATATGCTTAATGGACAATAAAGTTAACACATAATATAATAGATATACCTTTTGTTCTTTTATTGCGATAAGAAGATGCCTGTGCTAAAGACCGCACAGTTTTTTCGCATCCCGAAAATGGCTAGGTGACTACCGTTACATCGCAACAGCCCCCTGCATGTTGAGCTTAACACCCGTTGGCATTGCTATTGTTGTTGATGGTGGTGGCAGTGTTGTGGATGTAAATATAAGCAGCTTCACTCTGTCATTGTGGTCACTGCGGCTTGTGGTGATGAGTTACAAGGGTTATTACTGGCATCACTACGAATGAACAAATACGAGTCCATTACACTCTCCATGTGCTCTGGAAATCAAAGCCAGCAATATAATACGTGGTTCACTGATTACACAATGATAGCAATGAAGACAAATAACGTTGTCCCAACAAACCCATTGGCTGAGTGGTGACTACAGTAGAGGTGGAGATGATTGAACAAAATGAGCGAGTACCCTTGAGCAACATTCTAGTCAAACACACAAGAAATACAACATAAACAGTGGGTCAACAGCAATAACAACACATCTACAATGCCAATGGCAAGAAAAACTAGCTCCCCACACAACACGATGCCACGATCAGGCTGAGCAATATGCATTTAGCCAATGAAAGCCACTTACCTACAAGTCAAGCACAATACAAAACGGCAACGATGTTCTGAGGGGCGCATTTGTTATCGCCCTCCCTGTGACCATGAGGCTCATGTCCACATATCTGCAACAAATGATGGCACTTTAGATCATTGTCGGCAGAAGGGTGTGACTCTAGGTACTGTTAAGCTGAGTCAGAATAAATCTGCCCAATTATGATGTTGGCTGTCCTGTAGCACCGCCTTGGCAATGGGAAGGTGCCATGCGGAGTAGTTATAGGCAGCCGAATTGAAAACCCCTCCAAGGTCAAATTCCTACCTATAGTACAGGCTACCTACCTAACGTGAAAGCGGCCATAATGCTCCCCAACTGCACTGATCTAGCTTCTCTCTTATCACGCCAAGTCATCGTATTTATGCTCAACTCCATCCAAATCGCAACGTAATAAACCCTATGGACCACAAAAGGGTTCCAATTTTCCCCCTTTCCATGCCAACAATGTCATGGAAACTGTTAGGATTAGAGTGCTAGGATTAGGGGGGGGGTTAGGGTTAGGGTTAGAATGCTGGGGGGCTAGTGTTTTACGTTTAGAATTAGGGTTCATGTTAGGGATTTAGGGTTAGGGTGTTAGGATTAATCTATGGTGTCGTATGTACACCTTTATTGATGTAAAGTATATAAATACCACATCAGCAACACTATAGCTACGCCTATTGTGCAAATATCACAATAGTAGTAACAACTAAATGAACATTGCCGGGTATGCTGCGGTTACGAGTATAATGTTGGTGGTATGAGAAACGTAATTAGTACGCATTACTAGTGCTTAGTCATTGCGAAGAGGAAAATAGCAAAGCAATATGAAGAGTTGGACCACCACCCCACGTCGGTGTACATTCTCATATTTTTTACATGCCATCCTCACACTACCTTAAATATTACATGCCACCTGTGTATAATATCTACAAGCAATACTGTCAGCATCAACTGTCGTCGTAGTCCTACGGCAAAATCCATCTCATGAACTGGCAATAACTGCATCACCCTGAAATGGATCATCTGATGAGTTGTATTGTACATGCTCGAGACATAGGCCGTGACTAGGGGCGTACGGCATTCCTCTTAATTTGGGGGTTAAAAAACCTGATCGCAGCTGCTTTGCCTTTTGCCTATTAGCAGCAGCTCATCAAGCCGCAACCTCTTTTCTCCAATGGCCACAAGTGCTCTCACAAACCCTTTCACCATTTGGTAGAGGAACCTGTCCCCTTTAAACACAAAATCAAATCGCCCAGGTGCTCCGAGTGTTTCCAGAACTTGGATAGAATCCAATTGACAGACAGCATCATTGCAGCTTGAGGCGGTAATACGTGGATCAAATGATATGGCAATTGCTGAAGGATTTCCCTCCATGCATAATTTCTGCGGGGTAGTATACCGAGGGGCATTCATATTTACTAAAAGTGATTTATCAGTAGGACACACCGTTATCATTTGATCTTGCACCCCAAACTCCAAACACAACATACAATGGTGGATATAGATAGATAGATAGATAGATAGGTACCTCAACAGCATAAAGCATAAAGCATGACTTTCACGTCCAAACGCCTTCCTTTTGGCTGAGGAACGTGCCACTGACGCCCTGACAGCAGAGGTATATCGATGTTCCAATCACACACCGTATAGCGGCATTTAAATACCTTCAATACCAGTATCTGCATCTAATATGCCGTTCAACACCGCTGCTCGACGCACCCTCACGTGTGGAGGCATCTGGTGATTAAGCTTATGCTGAATCAGGTTTACATCCGGTACTGCTCCAGAAAAAAAAAAAAAAAAGCTTGGGAAGAGTCATGGATCCCTGTTGTGGTTGTAGTTGTATAGCTAGCAAACATGGCCACTTGGCCCAGAGCATGCTCGCCTAACCCTAACCCAAGGTGAAAATCACATCGTGATCAACTTCTCAAATTTACATCGCCGCCTAACCCTACCAGCCGAACCGAACTAACCTACTCACCTGTATCGATCGCTACAGAAACAGCCATATTACTGCTGCTTCCACTCGGTTGACCGATGAGGTTCCGTACGCAGTGATTCACCACCTCATCATAAATGTCCCTATGCTCGTGCCCGTGATCATTACATCCGCTGCTTCCCTCCTTATTCTGACCACAGAATCGGCCGCCTCCTCCTCCTCCATCATAGCTCAGCAATAAAGCAAGAGTTCGATGCTGCTGTTGTTCATTTAGGTAAGAAGGCCTCCCCAAGCCAAGCCAAATGAGGCTTTAGGCTAAAGTAGCAGAAATATGATAGCTAAAATGCTAATGAAATGAACATTAGTAGCTGCTGTTAGGGTTAGGTTATTTTCACGTGGGTGGATGGAAATCATCATTCCATGGTTGGTTCGGTTGTGGGTCTAAGGAAACAGACAGATAACCACAGCACACTGCACTGAAAACGCAGTTGTGAGTGAGGTAGCAGTTAGTTAAGTTAACTTCCCACCTGATTAGATAAGAATAAGAATTGCGGGGTTTTGTTTATTTTCGATTTGGTTAAGTCACTGCCAACGTCTATAGAGTAGGGCAAACATGGATGAGGATAACTCGAAAACTCAACATTGCTACAAGACATTTATTACGGGTAGTGTCCTATACTAGCAAACAATATGAAAGATCACAATCTGAAATGGCATGCAAGCCGTAAGCGTAAGGGGTTAATTTCAGTAGCACGTCATGGCGCTCGGTTGCCGTAGTGAAACACTCTACCCACACCGCGTTCAGTAGGTGTATACGTGCACTGCGTCGGTTTATCAAAACAAACCTGACATAGACCCTAAGATGGTGTTATAGTCAAGGATGTTACAAGGGAAGAGTGATGCGAGTGAGAAACTGTACGTGTGTAACACGCCTGATCAGAATAATGAAGTAACTTCAGTTACGTGGGAATGCAAATCACGATAGAAACCGAAAAACAAACAAGTCTTCTTCACTTCTGATCTTAAGTGCGGAATAATATCCCCTTCTCTTCTCCCTTTACTATTACAATCCAGCCAACATAAGCTGTTACATGTCCTTTGCACGTGTGTGGATGGGATGTGCGTTTCCAAGGTAGGATATATACACCACGGATGGTTGGGTGTCCATACCCACATCACACAACTACTTCCAGTCCTTGCTTGCTAATAATCTAATCAAGTCACTTTCATCAATTATGGGTTGCATTAAAAACACTCCTGTACACTCGACAGTGCTGGCAATCACTTCTTTATATGGGTGGTGTTCAAAAACACCAGTTTGCTCAACGGCGCTGGTAAGCACACGCCAAACGTCTTCATTCACCACTGCTATCATAAAGCTGCAGAAAACCAACACCATAAACTTCATACAACAAACCTAGCAGTTCCCTCACCAACCGGACCTGGACTTGTACAGTGTAATCACCATCCATGCATCAATAAATCAAAAGTATCCTTGCCCAACCATCCTTCCGGCAATCAACCAATCACAAAGGCACAAACCATGAAATGCAATGTAACCTTAAGTGTAACTAATCCATCCTGCATGCTAATACTACGTTCTTCGACATTTGCTAAGAAACCAAACCAATACATGTGGCACTATCAATCGCGTTCGGACATACCCAATAAAATCACAACTCTGGAGCCTGGAGACTTGAGTTTCGGCATCTGCAATGTGTGAAGAAACCAAACCAAGACATGTGGCACTATCAATCACGTTCATACATACCCAATAAAATCACAACTCTGGAGCCTGGAGACTTGAGTTTCGGCATCTGAAATGTGTGAAGAAACCAAACCAATATATGTGGCACTATCAATCGCGTTCGGACATACCCAATAAAATCACAACTCTGGGGCCTCGAGACCTGATTTTCGGCATCTGAAATGTGAAGAGAACGAAGACACATGACACTATCCCATTGCTCACATACCCAATAATTATAATGCTGGAGCCTTGCTTTTCCAAATCTGTCGTGTATTGTGAAGAACCCAAGACTTGATGCTTGCAGTACAACATTGGCTGTGGCGAGTATGGATCCTACAGTCGCTGGAGTCACGATGGCAAAAAAAGTCCTCCTGTAATACAAAGAAATTGACGAGACGTGTGCTTTCTACTGGAATATGCGGCATGTACTTATCATCCATCAGTTGGACTTGTTGGTGATGCTGCAACACTTCCTCCTGTAATGAAAAGAAACCGAGATGCGTGACGTGCTCTGCTGCATATGATCATCCACATACCCATTCGCCCAGAAACAGAATCACGATGGCAAAACAACAAGAGTCCTCCTGCAATGCAAAGGAATTGACGACGCGCGTGGTGCATGCTATTGAATGTCTCACCCATCCGTTGTAGTCACGATGGCAAAACCAACCCTCCCTGTGATGAAAACGAGAAACCTACGAGAGGTGTGATGTATTCTACTGCATATTGTTCCACATACCCATTCACCCAGTAATTGCAGTCCATATGGAACTCCTTCTGTGATGTAAAGAAATCGAGGGCGCGGCGCGTTCTGCATTTTTCTATTGTGTCTATATCACGTACCCATCACCCAGCAGTTGTAGTCCCGATGGTAAAAAAGATCCATCCTGTGGTGAGAAGAAACCAAGACGTGTGTGATGCATTGTCTGTGGTACATACCCATCATACCTAGCAGATCCAGTTTCGCAATGGCAACGTCCAGTGATGAAAAGCAATCCAAGAGATGGGCGACGCATCCTACAATCCCCAACGCGATGGCAAATTCCTGCAATGCTGAGCCACAAACATACAACTGCAATAATCTTGCACACATACATACCACTAAAGAAAACCTCACAAGCAAAATCCAGAAATTCCTGAGATAAAAGAACCAACAAGACGAGATGCAATTTTCTATCCACGGAGAAACCATTCTGAAGACCTCCAACCTACACTCTGCTTGAAATAAAATCCAGAATCAGCTAAGCACAGTCCTATACCCACCCACTTCCCATCTACGATGCTCCACAAGAATAGGCCCCGCATGTCCTCCCCCTGTGCATGTAAAGAAAAACCAATTTGGCATATACTAGTCACGTAAAGAGTGACGTACCATAGTCAACCACTATCTATCCATGTTGTCCCGGCTGCAAATTTGTTCCTGCCCAGACGCGGCGCAACCCAGCATGTAGACTTGCACGAAGACAAACAATACACACCTAAACCATAAATCCCATGGCATCCCAAAGTAACATTCCTGTTTTACAGTGGGGAAAAAAACAACACAAAACAAAAACATGACTAACCAATTCAACTAACTCACACAGAAGCAATATACCAATACCCAAGCAATCCATTGCTACTTCTTCTGCCGTAAAGAAAATACAACTGCATGCATGTACACAAACCCATTCATCCAGAAGTGCCCCGAAGACCACATTTAGTTTATCCTACTAGCGAACGATTCAGAGCATGTCCAAGCACTTGGTGCACGCCTCCTGCAACAGTATATAGCACAATGCAAAACCCATTCAAACAAAACATACGCAACACCCACCAAACAGCTCCAGATGAACCACAGCATGAGAACAACTCCAATGTAAACTTGAGAAATCCTCAGCTAGCAAAAAGGAAGCAGCAAATCACGACCAACATAGCAAACAACTGCAACTAACATATTCCCACCAGTTGAACATACAAATGAGGTAGAAGTTCATAGAAATGCAAGTAGGTAGTAGTATACAAGGCGCACAGGTACTGTGTAGATGCTTGAGGATCTGGAAAATAGCAAATAGGCAGGTCACAAGGCATCATCGGCTGACATGATCACGCAAGTAGAAATCACGTTGGCTGACAGCATGTAGGTAGGTTATCTTTGGCTGGCATCACACAAGTAGAAATCACATTGGTTGGCAGCAAAGAACATTGGCTCTGGTTATCACATAAGTAGATCACATGGGGTGGCACCAGACGTCATCGGCTCGGCTGAAATCACGTTGGCTGGTAGCAGGTAGGTATCATTGGCTCTGGTTATCACGAAAGTAAAAATCACATTGGGTGGCAGCAGACATCATTGGCTCGGCCGAAGTCACATTGGCTGGCATCGCATAACGAGACAAAGGTATGGCAAAATTATGACGCTTCTGAATCGAAAAAACACTATGCATAGTACAGCAGGCAGGCAGGTCACAAGGCACAGGTATAAGTTCATATTATTATCACATTGGCTGGCTGGTAGCACACAAGTAGACAAGTAGCTCAGCAAATAAGAAAAGCTCTCGTGAATCGAAAAATTGGTGTGTAGAGTATAGTAGTTATGGCACAGGTAGGTGATGCCTCACAGGATAAAAGAATGCAATTAGGTGGACATAAGGTAGAGCACTGGTATTCGTGAATTCTCGATGATCAAGACAGACGGTTCACGGTAGATGAAGTATCATGCAGGTCGGAGAGATGGCACATTCTTGAACAAACAACGGCGGATCAGAAAAGCAGGTAGTAGAGTGGCAAGCGTAAGCACTTCACACTTGTAGTGACTGGAACTAGGTAGGCAAGAACGTGACAAATGCAGTTGGCCGGGAAAAGCACATCGGCGGCTAAGAAGTCAACTGGATACGGGATTTGCTTGCTGATGAAACTACGACAAAATCCGAATGGCTGCACGATTACAATGTATATGCATACATATACACCCTTCCCAAAAGAATTAAATGATTTGAGCTTCACAACTTCAGTGGAGAGAAAGCAACTCTAAACCACTCAGCTTAGAAGAGCTGTACGAAGAGTGGATTCTTTTCCATATATTATACCAGCCCCACACATCCCACTGCTAAAAGTCTACAAGGCATTCCAGAAATCTCTTGAGTAGTACCATCCTACACGAGCTTGTAGGTAAAAAAAACAAAAAAAAACTGCCACCATGGAAGAGTCCAGCCATGAAATGAAAAATGTATACTCTTGTATAATCAACTAACCAATAGTTTCTAACACAATCAGATCCAAGCCACAACTAAAATACAGCCAAACCACATAGAATGCCAACTCCACCAAAAAAAATCCTATCCACTTAAAAGCCTCCACAAATTGTGTACATCATCATGCTCCAAACTATCAAGTTGTACACTCTTTAGAAGCACCACCAAATATCCCACGATGTATCAAATATAATATATATAGATGTATACTGTGACCCCAGCACTCCATTCTCCCACAACGACACAAAAACCAATGTAGTAAAAGTAGCAACTGGTATAGATGACCCTTCTTCTCATGCAAAAGCAATGGCATACTCTAACAAGAAAAACCTTTTCCAATTGATTCAACCGGCTGCTCTGCTCTCCAAATCGAAAAAAAAACTCCTTGGTGTTTTGCTAACAATAACCAACGGACTAACTCTCAGTGATCCCAAATACTTCAGTGTCGTGGTTCTGGAGTTGTTAACAATAAAACCCTTTTCGAACAGATTAACCTCAGTGATCCAAAATGCCTCACAGCGTCGTCCGCGGTGGTTCCGCGTTGTTTTCTTATCGGTAAGCAATTGTATAATGTCATCTTAATTCTCATTGTACCCACGTGTGCGAGGGAATTTCAGCTCCGCGCTACAGTTGTACCCAGCGCAGTGTATGTATTCTTCGTGCCGTATCTTCGTGCGTAACTATCCAGAAGCACAGATTCTTGTGGATACATGCCTACTAAAAATCGAGAAAGAAAACGAAAAGAAAATGAGCCCAGAAGAGGGGAAAAGTCTTCGCCTTAGTGTACCCAGAACGTAGGCGGCCCATCAATACACCCATGACGGCGATGCGTTTGTACTGGTCGCGAATCTTGGTACCGAGCTACCCAGGGAATACCATACACTTTAGAGCCCTCCAAATCCAACCCTATCCCTTCATGGCTATCAAATCTCACAAAACGTCCAAGCGGCTGCGCTTACAGTGTGTGGGACACTACTCGTAGTAAGGTGTGGGTTATACGGTAGCCAACAGGCGTGTATGGGTCCTTCCCTCCACAAAGTAACGAACACGAACCGGAAATATCCAAGAGTATAAGGCAGGCGTGGGTCGCCGCCTCTCCGTAGAGTAATTCACATGGCTACTACGTCCACTGACCGACACGCGCCAGCCAGAAACAGCCTTAGGGCTAGGGTTAGGGTTAGAGCTAGTGTGTTTAGGGCTAGGGGTGGTTAGGGGGGTTTAGGGTGAAGTTCACAGTTAGGGTTACAGATACGGTTCCGGATTAGGGTTAGTATCAGCGTTAGGGTTAGGTTTAGGGCTAGGGTTAGGCCTTAAAAGCGAAGGTACCCGTTACGTATACAACTGTGGTGAAAGTGAATACGAATGGTGAAAAGCCGTCGGGCGAATAGATTCTTTTCGAAGCTTCTCGAAGCTTTTAAAATAGTGATTAGGTTATGAGGCCATATTACAGATTTCTGCGAGTCAACGAGTCGAGGGTTATGATGTGTTATTATGTGTTTTTTGGTGCACGTTTAAATTTTTACTGTTACTTTTTTGGTTATGAGGCCTTATATAAAATTATTGCCGAGGACAGTTTAAAAACGAGTTGAGTAACTTTTTGAACGGCAACTTCAACTTCGGTGAAACTTCTTTCCGCGGAACGAACTTTCAAAAGGTTATGGGCCCAGGCGATAATGGGCGGATGTCATCTTGGTGGGTGCTTGGATTGAAACTCACTCAAACGATGTTCTGCCACGTCGGTTAGTCTTATTCGTCTTGTATTAGTCTACCCACTGAGCCGACATTTAGATGACCATTGTTAGGGGATAGTTTACACATCGCCACATTTGGTAGTATCTTTTACGTTACGGACGGTGGCTGAGTGTGATATGGCAAGTTACGCACATTTGCGGGTAAATGGCGCAGTATGACGCGGCAGGTACACAAAGTGACAGACCAGCCATTGTATCACAACTTGTTAGGTTGCGCCAACTTAGCTTGAATCGGTAAAACCCTTACCCGGCATCCTGCAACTCATCGTTGCGATCAGCACACTAACCTAACATCCAGATTTTTAAACCGAATATAGTTACACAACAATTGAACAGCCATTCATTCGTAAACTTTACGACAACCATTTCACTCGTCTTTTGTCCGGAGAAAGGACTGTAATACGGTGAATAAACTAGCTGTTTGACTACTACATTGCTTGTCACTCGTGTAGTGGTTGGTGGTTGGAAGACGAGCCTTGTATCATCGATCCAGATACAAGAACCGCAAGACAACTGTTGCGGTTTCCGTATCTGGATCGTGAATACGTGACTCTTCCAACCGCCAACCACTACACGAGTGCCAGCCTGTGCAGTAGTTAAACAAATAATGTTATTCACTATGTTAACAGTCCCTGCTTAGGACACATATTGAAACGGTATACACACCGTAGGTGTAAGATTAGTTGAAGTTGCACGTTGCGGCGCTCGGTTTGTCGTATTGAAGCGCCCCCTTGCCGTGAGTGATTGTTTGGATAGACTGGAAGCGAAGGGGAACTTAAACCCTTCCCTTGATGTATAAATACCCTTTTTTAATATACGTATGCACCCTTTCCCTTGCTACAATTCGTCCAGCTTATCAATAAGGCTTCGCTGTACGCATGTCATGGAAATCGTCGACAAGCGCCGGAAACGGCCAGACGTTGCATTGCGCCGGGAAGAGGGGAAGCATCAAGTGGAGCATGTGGTGAAAGCGTCACTGAGTGGCAGACTCCGTGAGAAAGCACTCATGGGCG
>PJEL010002244.1_pt1 | contig 18107 bp, 14 predicted proteins | sample 1853271 | NCBI WGS metagenome assembly PJEL01 (sample SAMN08108733, study PRJNA415343) | Invertebrate metagenome, whole genome shotgun sequencing project. | host: Globobulimina | place: Sweden: Gullmar Fjord | collected 2015-08
GCCAGCTTCAATCACATCGACCCGCATTTTTTCCAGGATTTTGGCAATCCGGACCTTTTCCTCCTTGGTCATGGAGGCACCGGGGCTTTGTTCGCCATCGCGCAGGGTGGTGTCAAAGATGACGAGTTGTTGTTTGTTCATTGATGTGCTCCCGTGAATGCTGGACGAAATTATAACTTATCCAAACAGGGATTTTAGATTATTTATGTAATATCCTATTTCCAGCGCCATCCGTAAATATTGAAGAACTTATATGCTGAATGACAGAACATGAGCACATGCCATACTCCCTTTTTGGCTGTATGGCCTCCTTCATGAATAATTGTCATAGACGGTAGATAAGCAATATCAGACTCATATCGAAGCCTCATACAGAGATCATAATCTTCAAAATAAAGGAAGAACTTATCAGAAAAGCCCTTTAATCGTCGAACAACATCCCCTCGCAAGAACATGCAACAACCGCTGGCGAGCATAATTCCGCTGTTTACATCGCCAGAATGATGCATATCTCTCATTTCATAGGTGTTCATCTGGTTGTCAAACCATCGCCAAACAAAACTTGGCATCACACCTCTTAGCAGCAATACCAACATCGATGGATATTGTTTGCACAGATACTGCATTTTACCTTCTGGATTGTAAACTGACGGAGTAACAAGTCCACACTCTGTGTGCTTCTGCATAAAAAACAAGGCTTCTTTCAACGCATTACAATCAAGCTGAACATCCGGATTCAGCACAAGATAATAGTCTGAATTGTATTGCATCAATGCCATATTATGGGCCTTTCCATACCCCTCGTTCTCACTTGGCTCCAGGTAACTAACCGTCTGGAAAAGGTCACCCACATCACCAACGTGATAGAGAGCGGTCTTGTGACTAAACCCATCAGAAGAATTATTTATTAAGACGTAATGAAATCCTATAGAATTATCCCACTCGGAGATGAGGTGTTCGACCGCCACTTTCAACGCCTCAAAAGTTCGCCGGTACTGATCGACGGGTGTTTTATATACTACGATGGACACCGTTATATTCATACTTTCATTAATCTAGCTTTTTTCAACAGCAACACCGACCACCTCTCGGCACCGACAGTATTTACTCTCATATTCAATTCTACCCTTTGCAAACTGCTATACCAATAATTATTTCTTACACCTGAACTCACACCTCGAAGATCAACAAAATCACATTTCATACCCTGATATATAGTATTATTTTCAAATGGACGCCCTCAATCACTCAGGCAGCAACAAGGAAGACATATCGAAAACCCATCTATGGTTGCCGCTGTTAACCCTAGAAGTAATACTGGAAAGATGGCGGGACAAATTTATCCAATTACAAAATAAAGTTACTAACTCAAGATTAAGACATCGAAGAACAATCATGCCAGAATACAATGTCAGCTTAACCCTACTATACTTGACCATCAAAGGAGTCGAGAAAAGTAGACCCACCCACCACAAGCAACGTAAATGTGCAGTTTTATGTATCTCCCCCTAGTCAAAACACTCCTTCGCTATACGTCCAGTAAAATGTTGAGTGATTTATTTAACACTTACCCAATTAATATACCGCAGCATAATGAACACATATATCTAAAAATACATAACCAAGAGGATACAGAAATATCTGCAAGCATTAAACAAAAGCATATATGGGAGCCTGATGAAACACTACTTATAAAAAACCTTTTAAAACCTGGCCATGTTTTTGTCGACATTGGCGCTAATATTGGTTATTTTTCCGCACTCGCTTCGTCATTAGTTGGTGAAAAAGGCCTCGTATTTTCTTTTGAGCCAGAACAACGAAATTTTAATCTTCTTCAAAAAAATATAAAACTAAACAACCAAACCAACGCTCAATGCTTTGCAATTGCTCTCTCCAATACAAATAGTACTGGAAAACTGTATCTCAACGAGAGAAACCTTGGAGATCATCAACTATTCCCCAATCGCAATTCTAAATATCGTAAAACCGTTGACGTACCACAACGCAAAGGTGACAGCATTTTTCCTCCCAATATTAAAATAAATTTTCTAAAAATAGACACTCAAGGATCAGAGTACCACGTAATTACAGGCCTTAGAGAAACAATAAATCGATCCCTTCCCGGTCTAATATTGTTGTTAGAATTCACCCCAAACGCTCTCTTTGCCGCCGGCGTAGACGGTCTCACATTGCTGGAACTTCTAACTAATCTAAACTTTAAATTTTATCTATTATCAAAAACAACATTAGTTGCAATTAACGAGCAACAACTTAACCTATGGATTAGAACATCACAACTTGATCTTGATTGCGAAGGTTTTACGAACATACTTTGCATCTCACGATCAAACCCTATAAATATCGGATGGAACAATCTTCCAGTTTCACAAACTGATGCTCTAGATGTATTGTTTGGCGACCCCTTGGAGACATGGGATGGTAAGCGCTGTGATCGACTTGACGTTGGCACTTATCTATATTTAAAAAAAGGCTGGGACATGAATTTCACAATGATCGACAACGAAGCCAGCATTCTCTTTAAACCAAAACTGCCTGAATCAAATAACGACATTGAACTAAACATAAATTGGATACATAAAGGAAAGAAAGAGGAAGTTGCAGTATTAATTAATGGACAACATACCGGATTTTACAAACTGAACAATTGCACAATCCGCATCCAGCGCAATCATTTTTTTGCTGAAAAGACAGCAATTACATTCAAAATGAACCACGCTAAAACGATTGAAAATCCAATATTTGAAAGCATTGCATGGCAATACATCCGCCGAAAAAAAAACGCACAAGCATAAAACAGAAATTGAATCACCAGACTTCGCGCTACTTGGATACTATTCTTTCAGCAATGCGCCTACCCTTTCTACGATAGACCACCTCAACAAACCGATAGGTTAATTCACTCATAAAAAAGGCCAGTAACAGTGAAACACACACCATAAATACATTGACTGAAAATTCTTCATATTGATTTGACGTTCCTTCCACCCACAACTCATAACACTTTTTAACGATAAAAAATATTATTAAATGTGACAAATAGAGTGAGTATGAACGTCCTCCTATATAAAGCATGACCTTACTATAAAGCTTACCCCATTTGAATATTCCATTGCCATAAGATGCCAGCCACACAATTACAGCCGATAATAACGCCACAACACTGACTCCATAGGGCTTCATGTATCCTCCAAATCCCTGAATATGAATTGCAACTGCTGGCAGAAACAAAACAAAAAACAGACCTATTAGAAAAGAAATAAATTTAAGTCTAAGAAATTTGGCATAACAATCCTGATAAAACTTTGTTTCTGACATTACTGCCAACAGAACTCCCCAGCATAATGCATCGGTCTTCAAAACCCACCATGTGGTTAGAAATGGCCGAGTCCACATAAGCTGACTCACGATAGCAGCTATCAATATTGGCACTAAAAACCGCTTGCTAACAAATAAAAACAAAACCGGAAATATAAGATAGAACTGCTCTTCAAGAGAAAGACTCCAATAATGCCCATGAATATATTCTATTCCACAAAATAACATATCCCCAGGATTCATAGTGCAATGAGCAGCATAGAAATTCATTACGTTTCCCAACGCAGCTGCAACCGGAATCAGTATTTTCCAAATCTCATAATCTACGCCAACACTTAGGCCAATAACCAACTGGTATAGAAAAACGATAATAACCCAAAGCCATGCAGCAGGAAGTAATCTAAAAACTCTTTTTATCCAGAAAGAAAAAATCAACCTACGTCTGGTCGACTGATAAAAACTCTGCGAATGTCGAATAGATCTCGCGATCACAAAACCAGATATAACCAAAAACAAATCAACTCCAACTGACAAGTCAAAATTTTTTATCACCCAATCAAAAGGAGCGGCTGGATAAAGAACAACTATCTTTAAATGGAGCAACATTGTAAACAGTATTGCTATAGCCCTAAGAATTTCAATATCTTCATTTTTGTTCATTAGACAGCTCTTTAGTCATTACTCCGCCTTTTCATAATTCTTCTTACGTCAACCAAACAAAAAATAAATAATTCACCATCAGCTTGCAACTGTAGCTTCGACCACTAATGTTGAATATCAATCGATATCGAGACAGATTTAAATGTTTGCTTGTTTACGCACCAACATATACGTCAACCCAGGCCAAGTTATCGACTCTGAATTACCATTCAAATAATTGCCACTTACAAGTCAGCTTAGGGGCTCGAAAATTTATTTTTCCGCAACCCTTACTTCGAAGAAATCTATAACCATCAGAGCAGAATGTGAAACATATGTCACAACAATAAATATTCACTGGCTCAGTAAAGCCTATTCAATAGACTTTATTAACTCCACTTTCATCAAGGAAAACACATTATTAGACTTCTTCCCACTCAAGATTTTTAAATATTTTTTGAGCCTCAATGTTGGCCCAATTGCATACTGGATGGGTAAAACAATCCTCAGCCTTCACTTCTGGAAATAAATTATGTCCAATATCGTCTCTGATAAAAAAAGCGTTGTACCCCATACTATTGACACCTACAAGCCGATAGCCCTTCTTCCTAGCTAATTTAACAAAGGCTGGCAAAGACGCGCCGGCGTACTGAGCATGCGCACCGCTCTCCTTATCAACAGGATACCACTGTGCCACAAAATCTGGTTTATATGGAACAGTAACAGCCCTCGCACTCATCCAAGCAGCCTGAAATTCCAGAACAACAACGCGAGGCGAAATAACATCAATTGCGTTCCAAATCCAATAGTCAACACCATCTACATCCAGAGAAAAAAGATCTACCTCACCTGAGACCCCTGTTGAAGCTATTAACTCATTAACATTTTCCGCAGTAATCCAAGCTTGAATCATACTGGGAGGCAAAATACAAGTATCTGGATGTGAAGCAAAATATTTCCTCCCCTTCTCAATATTTTTTGAATCCCCATCAAAGAGTAAACCACGCCAAGCGTGGTTGATTATAAGGTTTGCGCTATTACACTCATGCCCGACGCCCGCACACATTTCCACGGCGGTCTTGCTCGTCGTTCCAACAATTGAAAAAATGTACCATAGAATACCATCCTCACCAGTCTGCGAATGGTTTCGGAATTCGACGTCGGCAAATGCCATCGTTGCCCCTTTTGCAGCTGCTTCACAATACTGCATTCCCATTAGAATCTGCGTTCCTTTGTCTACATACCGCCCGGAACCCCAAATCAAACGCTCACCATTTTCTAATGAAGTTGATCGATCTACCGATATTTGATCATTACCCTTCCGTACCAAATCAATTAGTTTGTCAATACGACCTAATATGGTATTACTATGCGCCTGCTGTGCACGCTCGATATCACCGATATGCGCTCTAATTTCACCTTTGAGCATATTACTACCACCCTGAACTTGGCTAGGGAGCCCGGAAATCCGGAACATCTTCTGTATTATTTTTGCCACAAAATTCTTAAGACTCATGCTTTATCATCACCCAACGAGTTATTTTTTACGTGCCTCTTTTAAACTGCCTCATGGACTATCAAATTTGTAATATTCTCTCCGCCATATTTCGTCCACAAACTTCTAATTCAATAACCCTAAAGTCCAGATCGCCGTCCATCAGCGTAACTGCCAATACGGTCACAACTAAGAAGAGCCCAACCTAAGAAAAGAAAACATCATCCGTGTTAACAAAAAATGAGCTGAGGTTATAATCGACTACGTCATTTTACTGCCATTAGATACACACAAGAAACCCCTAAACTGGACCCAACCGGTCGCCCATCAACCAATCTATACTGAATAGCAGTACTATGGTATCATTTCATTTGAATTCCGACGCAAAAACCGTAATAAAATAAAATCCCAGACAAGCGCCATGCAGAGGTAATGAACCAATCATGCCCGAGTCAGAATATATCTATAATGCCACGGACGATGCATTGAGTGAATGGGCCCTTAACTTCACCAACCGGATGGGTGATGGCAATGGTGACCATGAGATTGCATATCTGGATATATTAAAATTACTGATTGAACTCAAACGCAACGGCTCCTTAATGGATATTGGCTGCGGCTTAGGTAGGGTGACAGAAATAGCCAGAGGCCGAATTACAAGAATTGTGGCACTGGAACCAGACAATGCCCGTTATTTAGACTGTAAAAAGCGCTTTCACGCTCCTCCACACTGCCAAATACTCAATCAAATGAGCAGTGATTATATTGCTAAAAATCCCGACTCTCAATTTGACCTTGTCGTACTTGGTATGGTTATACAGCACGTCTCTACAGCTTCATGCTCCCAACTTATTAGGGATGCCGCCCAGTTAGTTAAACCAAATGGAGTTGTCATTATTGCCACATCACTAGCGCCTGAACCATTAAAAGGTTTTTCGCGCTCAAGTGAGCCGGATAAGCCCTTTCTAAACAAAGAAGAATTTGACGAGTACGCAAACAACCCGCACACTCAGGATCGAGGAATCCCCTTCAGACGCTTCTCAAAAAACGAACTTGCAATTGAGGTATCCCCCTACTTTGACATTATACAGTGGACACAATTTTCTTATTATCGCCCTGACCGAATAGAGTGGTTTTGCCAGATGCTGCAGACTGATGCAGATACCTTAAAAAATGTTGGCAATAGCCAGTTTATGGTCCTTCAAAAGCCGTTTGAATCTAATTGATGTGACCTGCAAACTTCAGAAAATTCTGTGAGCGCACACTAAATGAAGTCGATCTCCTGGACCAAAAACTCTTTCAACGACCATTTCTTAAAGCTGGTTAAGCAACCAAAAACCCGGTTAAAAAACCGAAAGAATATTAAATTGATCCTTTTCTCTGATGACCTCAAAGGAAATTCAGTACAATCCCTACAATCAAGAACAATTATTAATAATCTCACTGCGCTGACGGGCGCTTTTCCGACGATTGCAAAGCTCAGCAATACCGAATTAAACGGGACCATTGAGAATCTTATCGCTGAAGGATTCGAATGTGTGGAGATTGTATTCTCTCTAAACACTTTTTCACATGGAAGAACCAGCCTACCGAAATTATACTTTTTCTCTTGGCCTTATCCCAACCTTGATGGGCTAGCAAACGGACAGAAAGATACCAAGACTTTTCAACTGGAGAGTAATGATTTTGGCATTATCACTCTATCAGAGAACGCGACAAAACTAATTCAAGAATTCGCGCCCGCGAACCTAGAAATAATATCAGCACCGACACTCGCGACAAAAAAGCAGTTGAACGAGGAAACCATTTCTGCCATTAAACCGAAACTTCTTCAGAACAAACCGCTCGACATAGAAGGGCTTACAATAGACAGTGCGGATTTTAACATCACCCACGGAACGCAAAACCTCGGAAAGTATGGGCAACTTCACCCGGATCACGGAATCATAAAAACAACTTGGAATAGACAAGAATTTGAAATCCCCTGTAATACAAATTGCTATGGCACTCAGTATATGTCCGGATTTTATGAGCCAGAGCCCTGGGGTATATGGTCAAAGTCAAATAGCCCAAGAATCAACCTGCCTTATGTTATAGCCGGGAACATCCAGATAAAAATCAGGGCTGTCGGATATGGAAACAATGTCAACAGGAAGATTGATCTCAGTCTCGGTTCCAAGACCACTAATATTGTACTTAATAAAGAAATAACGACTTACGTTTTAAATTTTGAATTGAATCATCCACAGGATAAAATTGTCTTTGGAAACCTTGATTTGTCACCACCAGAAAGTCTTGATACTCGCACGATGGGAATAGGCCTCATATCTCTGGACGTAGCCCCCCTTCCTGAAGAAAACAACAAACCTGCACATACCGTTAAAAGAAAAGGGTTACAAGGCCTAGTGTTTACCTCTTATGTCGACCCCGAGGACAAAAAGTACGGATATAGAGACCTAATAACGGCTTTTTGCATAGCGATGAAACATTATGACGATGCAAACCTAATCATTTTTATTCCAGCGTCCAGCAGTTTAAAATCAATTAAAACTTTCTGTAAACTCATCAATGCCAATAAGCCCTTTTGTTGTAGAATTCTTATTATCAAAGGAAACCTTAACGACAATAATTTAGAGTTGCTGAAATCTATTACAAGTTATTTTGTTGATTTTTCACACTTTGAAAGCTCTTGTGAGCATTTACTTAATTTTGGATATTCAGGCATTCCTATTGTTGCCCCAAGACACACGGCAATTGATGATTGCATTGATAAAAAATCCAAACTAGTTATCGACTGCTCACGCGAACCCTTCAATACAACAACTATTGATGGCAGGAAATTTATCGGATTTCAATACCGCATAAATTGGGAATCTGCATATCAAACCTTATCCAAAGCATATCAAATGGCGAAGAATAGCACTTCAGAATATTTGGATGAGAGCAACCGAAGTCTCAACACTATTAAGCGACTTTCGAGCCGTAAAAAGATTATGGATCTACTCAATATTTCAAATCAAAATATTTCAACCATTATTATGCCTGTATCATTGAAATGATCATAATTGTTTACTCAAATACAAACGAAACAACGATTGAGCAGGATTTCGGCATCGCCGAATACAGTTATTACTTTGTACTCAAAGAGTTCTTACCGGTTTTGAAAGAAATTGGAAACGTAGTGGACGTTAAAAACCTTACTCGCGACGTCGATGCAATTTACAAAGAAAGTAAGGCCCGAGGTGAAGATTGTATTTTTCTGTCTTTTTCACCTCCTCACAAAACCGACATAACACTCGAGTGCCCTACCATTCCAGTACTAGCTTGGGAATTCGAACAAATCCCAACGGAATTCTGGGACAATAATCAAAAAAACGACTGGCGTTTTGTTCTTGGAAAATTGGGATTTGCTATAACCCATTCCAGCCATACTGCTCGCGCTATTAAAACTGCGATGCGGCAAGACTATCCAGTTGCTGCAATAGCCGCGCCTGTTTGGGATAGGTATAATCACTTTTATAACAAAAACTATATTGTCAGTAAAAACAAACTCTCGTTGAAATTTCGTGGGCACGTACTAGACACAAACGATAAAGAGTGGCAGGAGAAACTCTCAGCTTCAAACTGTTTTTCAAGCACATCAGTCACGAAAAGCGTCAGCGGTACTATCTATACCACTGTTCTAAATCCACTTGACGGGAGGAAGAACTGGGAGGACATTGTTACAGCCTTTTGCCACGCTCTAAGCGACAAAGATGATGCTACGCTCATTTTGAAATTTACCAACAAACATACAAGTGAATGGTTGGACAGGCTGATTGAAACACTCAGCACTGTCCCAAAACATCAATGTCGAGTACTGATGCTCAATGGTTTTTTGGATGACAAGAGCTACGAAAGCCTCGCCACAAAAACAACTTACACCGTCAATGCCTCAAAAGGCGAAGGTCAATGTCTGCCATTGATGGAGTACATGTCCGCTGGCAAACCGGCAATAAGCCCATTTCATACTGGAATGGAGGATTACATAACTAAAGATAATGCGTTCATCGTCGACACACACGTTGAACCAACGCCTTGGCCAGATGACAACAGAAGACTGTATCGCAGCTACTTTCATAGAGTTTGCTGGGAGTCTCTTTACGACTGTTATTTGAAGAGCTACGATACAGCAAACAACAATCCTAATTTATATAAAAAGATGAGTAAAAATGCAGTTAAGCAGCTCAGATCACACAGCTCACAGAAAAGCATCAAGAAAAAGTTAAATACCTTTTTCAAAGTGCACAAGAAACATATCGATTCAAGCAAACTTCTATAGATCAGCGTGCCTCATAGACTTTTAACTATCAAACAGACAGAAATTCCTCTGCCTTTTCAGTTAAATTCTCAATCTTTGCAATCACAGGCTTAGATAATTTTTCTTGGTATTCATGAATATAATTGTCTGAAATATTTGTTCCATGCACCTCATACTTTTGCTCAAATGTGAGGTATTTCTCGTCAAAGTCCAATCCGACATGTTCAAATATTTTACGACTCTGTAATACTGGATTTTCACATAGATTAGAATAATTTACTTTCAGAATTCGTAATGGGTGATTCCGTTTTGCCTCTGCATAACCATGTGCGTAATCCACATAGCGCTTACAAAATTTATTTATTAGGCCGTCGGGGACATCTCCAACATCTAACCCTTTTTGACGCTTTATCCAGGACCATATAACACCTTTTGGCTCTTTCACTATAACCACGCAGGGCACCTGATCCATTCTGTACAGCACATCACTTAAGTGGAGCATATACCTTGGTGTTTTATCTATCAATAAACTATTCTTATTCTTTATAACCTTTGATCGCGCTCTCAACCGCAGATAAACTTGATTCCAATTTCTTCCCAATAGTATGTAATCAAGATCTTCTTCTGTTATTCCCCAACCATTCTTTATCATGCTTCCATTAAAAACTGAAAACTTTGAGTCTTTAAAATTTTTTGGCTCAGGTGCCAACAGCAAACCTGACTCAAAACCAGTCTCAAGTTTGGTGTGGGATGTCAATAATTGGCTTAACAGCGTTGTACCGCCACGCTCATAACCACACACAATTGCTTGTAATACTTTTCTACCCATAACTTGACTTACCAATCCTCCTCTTGAAAAAGCTAAACTTAGAAATAACCCATCATATTGCTGTGATCGAAAACAGATAATCTAGAAAAAACATGTCCTGTACATTCTAAATCCAGCCGCCTAAAGCACCGGATCACTAATTTCAGCGCGCAGATCAAACTTACATTGAATCAAAAATCGCAACAATCGTCAAAATCAAGAATTCAAACGAAAATTCAACACTCTCACAATATCACCAATTTTTGCACAGCGAGAACGTAACACCTGTTTCCTCTTAGACAGGATATGCCCCATACCGATAAGAGCATCAAATTTTGCTTTTAGTATTAATTTCCCCTGACCCCGCAAAGAAAACACCAATACCGTATATAAATTCATAAGAATATGCAGTGGCAATGTAGGCAATAATAAGCTGAAAGGCATATTCTTAAAGTAAGCCCACACGATATTCCTGTGTGCATGATAAACTTGAAAGTCACTACCTCTTCCAACCACACCTGAACCAACATGACTAACTACAGCTTTAGGCAAATAGAGGCATTTATATCCATGAAGCTGGAGCCTGAAACCAAAATCAACGTCTTCCAGATAGCAAAAAAAGTCCTCATCGAAGCCATCAAGATTGCAAAAAACATCTCGTTTATATAAGGCAGCTCCACCGCAAGCAGAAAATACTTCTTTGGTCATCATGTCTCCCTGTGACAACTCTTCCCCATTCGATAAACGCCAGGGCCTACCGGATAAATGGTATGCATCTCCTGCTCCATCCACCTGCTGATGGTTATTATAAACCATCATTCGAGAAGCAAAACTCACATATTCGGGATATTGCGCAATTCCTTTGTTAAGTTCAAAAAGCCAGTCATCAGCTGCAACAGCATCGGGATTAATTAACGCGACCCAATCACATTCAACAACATAATCTACTGCTCTATTAACAGCAGCTGCAAAACCTCTATTCTTCTCTGAGCGCAATAAAATGACATCATCCAAACATTCAACACAATCAACTGAACCATCATTACTATCGTTATCGATAACGATAGTAATATCAGGTTTGTGTGTCTGGGCAACAATAGAAACAAGGCATTCCCTTAGCATTGAGCCACCGTTATAGTTAACTATAATTACCGCAATACTAGCCATGACTGCCTCTTATGTACCCCTCTTAGATGGCTGTTCAGCTGGTTATATAGTCTTCATAATCAGCCAGCACTTCTTTAGCAGGACCATCTCGCCGAAGCACACCTTTTTCAATCCATATAACCCGGTTACAAAGCGCCCTGATTGTTGCTGCTTGATGAGACACAAGAACAACCGTCTGCTTTGACCTTACTCTGTCATGCAAAGCCTTACTGGATTTTTTCATAAACCCAGCATCACCAACCCCCAACGCTTCATCTATAAGCAATACATCAGGCCTCATATGAACAGCCACTGAAAAAGCCAAACGCGAGCGCATGCCGGCAGAATAGGTTTTTACTGGATCATTTATAGCAGAGCCAATTTCTGAGAAAGCAGTAATTTCATCCAGCCTGTCTTCAACCTCTTTTTGAGTAAAACCTAATAGCATACCGTTTCTGACTGCATTGACACGCCCATCCAGCTGATGGTTAAATCCAGCCCCCAAAGCTAATAAAGCAGAGCTTACGCCATCACTTTTAATCTCCCCTACATCAGGCGCAATAACACCAGCCAATAATCGTAAAAGTGTACTTTTACCTGCGCCATTCCGACCAATAACACCAAGTGAATCACCCTCGCAAATAGAAAAACTTAAATCGTGAAAGATTTCGTGTGATATCCTTTTTAACAGAGAACGGCCTGTTTTATAGCTCACACCGACATTTTCAACACTTATCATGATTCTTTTATTATCGGGCATTACTGTATTACCAATCTGGGATATTTCTGATTATTGGTGCGGATAAATACAATGCTAGAAAGCAATATCAACAGTGAAACAGCCATAATAACAAACACAGAAACAATATCAGGCCCTTGATTATTCATCAAAATCGCTCTGTACTGTTCAATAATATTCGCCATAGGGTTAAACATAAAATGGCCTTGGATATCTTCAGGCATCATATCAACAGTATAGAAAACGCCTGAACAAAACATTGCAGCCCGTAAAAATACAGTTACGACAAAATTAATATCTGGAAAAAAAGGGACTAAACCAGCAATCATAATTGAAAGCGCGGAAACAAAAAGAAATTGTTCTAACAGAACAAGTGGTAAATACAGCCAGGAAAGGCTCACTCCTTTCGTAGCTAACATAAAAACAAAAAAGACCACAAAGACAATAAGCTGCCTAAAAGTGCACTCCAAAATAGATATGAATGGAAAGATCTCCTTTGGAAGGTTAATGCACGATATCGTGCCTTTCTCCCTTAGTATACTCGTCGCCGCGTTGCTTACCGTATTACCAAACCAGGCCCACACCACAACGCCCGTTAACAACATATAAATAAAATTTGGGCCACCTCTATTCAGCAAAAATTCAAATACAAAGTAATAAACCAACATAGTCATAATTGGCTCGACAACCCACCACAACCAGCCAAAATAAGTCTGAGATATCTGGCTTGCCAGGTTAGCTTTAGCACTGATAAAAATTAAACCAACATTCATAGATTCAACATACTCTTTATATCAAGATGAAAATCCACTAACTTTCACAGGCATGATAAATCATAGCTCGTTTTGTCTTTTCCCTAATATTCCTACATAGGTATTAGCTGCTACCTTATAACCGCACGAACAGTTGTTTCGCAGCATTACTCCAGGAGAATTTTTCCTTTAATATATTACGAGTCATATCCGCTTGCGCATGAACAAAAGCACGCTCTCCTGCAGCCATACCTGAAATGGTTGCTGCCATTTCAGGTACATTTGAAAAGACATACGGCGTCACCTCCGGATGTGCTCCAGTATCTAGTGCAAACGGCAAAGCACCTGAGACTGATGCCTCTAGCAAGGGCAAGTTAAACCCCTCCCACAAACTCATAGACACAAATATATCAAGACTAGCCAGATACCTTGCTCGCTCTTCGTCGCTAGCATTCAGGTGTACAGTAATACCTCTCTCCCTAAACGGCTCAGCATCTTCTTCCGTACCCCTACCCATCAGATGAAATTCAAGGTCATCTGATGCTTCTGACAAAAAATCAACAAGCTGAACAAACAGCTTATTGCCTTTATAAAAGGCCTCTCCTGCCCCTAACCGCATTAAAGTACCTACTTGAAACTTACCTGTTATTGGCCTCTCTACGATTTCAGCATCAATGTGTTCATGTCCATTGTAGATAACTTCTGCATCCGGCCATCCAATATCACTACGTATAAAATCTGAGATCGCTATAACCTTATGAACCACTGGATAAACAGAACACCGTTTGTGATCACCTATTTTTTTTCGCTCAGCCCCATCGAAGGGAAACAATTCCGGTGTTGGATCGCCATGTTCCCATACCCAACGCTGAGAATCAGCAACCAGCTGCGGCAACATTTCAAAAAAAGGTGATGTATGGGCAATAACATGGGTATAGCGATTTTCGACAACCAATTGATTAATTAAATCCGCAACTGGCTCAATAACATGGACAGGATAATCTTCCACAAGCTTACCATCATGCTCAACGCAGGCGACTTCAACCTCAACACCTAGCTTCTGCAGAAACCTAGCTAAGCTATCAACAACCACGGCCACACCAAAACCCTGAACCATTTTATGAGTAAGGAATAATATTCGATCAGCCATCGATTAATAACTCCTCAAACATTGACCACTTTCGTATAAATCTCGCCCTGTCTCTTGGATTGCTATCACCCTTGTGACGCGTTGCATTTTCATAATGAATAATTTTCCCGGTATAAATAATCTCTGTTTTAAAACCACACCTGGCAGCTTTAAAACAGAGATCTACATCCTGCACTTCAGATGCATAGCTTTCATCGAAATAGCCACAAGCTACAAACAAGTTTGAACTCATCATAAGACAGGCGCCGGTAACAGCCATGGTCTGCATAGCTGAATGCATCGACGGTGGATTGAAAGCAGCATTATGGCCAGGGTGATAGCATAATCCTTTGTTGACACCACAACGTAATACATCAACCCCTCCATGCTGAAGATTGCCCGTTGGATAGATTAGATGAGTCCCCACAATCCCAACCGAATCATGGTTCAACAAATGATTACTCATCGTTAATAGGCTCTCAGCGGGATCATCGAACATAATATCGTTATTTAGAAAAAGAACATACTGATGCTTAGCATGAGCTTTAAACAATGCATTATTACATTTGGAAAAATGGTACTTTTGGTTCCTGACCAGGGTAATCTTATCCGCCAACTCTGCATAGAGTGCTTCAACCTCTTCTGAGACGGAGCCCGTATCGCCCACTATAATTTGAACTGACAGGCCGTACTCTTTCTCTAGCCGACCTTTTTCGCTAACCAAACTATAGAGCAAGCCACTTATTAATTCGTATTTTTCTAAGGTCAAGATTATGATAGACAGGCCTGGTAACCTAGCACAGCTATCATGTAAACGACACTGCCCGGTAAGAACATTATTAATTCGCTCGATATTGCTCTCAAAGTAATAGGGTTTCTCACAGGGGTTTGCAAGGCCTTCCAATTGATGACGTGTCCGCGTACTTAAATAGCGAGTACTTTTTTCCATACTCGCATTCTGTAATGTCAGGTTTGGATTATACGCGGGATCACAATTTAATAGCCTACCCCAACGCTGCATGATATAAGCCACTTCACCCGCAAAACGCCGGGCCTTTTCAGGTGAGTCATCACTGCCCCGGGATACGGACTCATGGTGATAAAGTTCAGCGCGCGGAGTCCAGACATTGCGATAACCACTTTCGTATACGTTCAGACATAAATCGACATCATTGAATGATACAGCCAAGTCCTGCTCATTTAGGCCACCAACACTATCAAGTATCTCTTTCTTTATAGCTAAGCAGGCGCCTGTAACAGCCGTATAGTTACGCGGATGGACAAGTCGCTCATCAGGGCCTGTCGACGTTCGTGGCTCCTGACTTAAGACGTGAGTTCCTACACCTGTAGCACCAAGAATGACACCGGCATGCTGGACCGTATCATTTGCATAGTAAAGCTTGGCTCCTACACAACCGATATCGGGTTGTATAGCATAGGCAACCATTTCTTCAATCCAACCGGGCGTGATTACCTCAATATCATTGTTTAGGAAAAGCACAATATCACAATCACAATCCAAATTTGAAACAGCGTAATTATTGATTGCCGAATAGTTAAAGGGTATCGGATAGCGCGATACAGTTATCCTGGTATCTTGAGCCAGCTCAGACAACAATTCCAGCGCATCATCTTCCGTTGATCCATTATCAATGATATGAAGATCAAAAAGCTTATAAGTCGTTTTCTGAAAAATACTGTCTATGCATTTTTTCAATAAATCAGCACGATCTTTGGTAGGGATAACCACACTCACCGATGGCTGCGGGCTCGGCATACTTGGCCGAATATACCTTTCACCAAGCTCATTCTGGACAGTTTCATAACCCGCTAAAAAACCTGCTCTCACACAGTCATTAATCGTAGAACGCGCCAAGGCGTAATAGTCATTCTCAGAGTCAACCGGCATTTCGTGGTAGTGGATCTCTGGGACTCGGATCACATTGCCTCGATTAAGATGATGAAAACCAGCAAGCACCAATAAACTAACAGGTTCATTAAACGAGGCATTTGGCAAGCGCTGAACAATATTACATAGGTATTCAAGTGAAAAGACGCATACAGGGCCGATATAATTGCTCGAAAGGTACAAATCCGAATCCCACTCCGACTTAAAGTGCGGAGAGACACGCTCCCCCTCAATGTAGCGGTCGTGGTCAAAATAAAGAAATGACGGCGGCTTAGCAGCTTCTTCAACTGCCTGAGTGAAAGCGCGGACAAAATACCGACCAAGGACAACAGAAGCTTGCGAAAAACAGACGTAGCGACCCTCTACACTGTCATACAAACTCAGTATATGAGCTAATAATTTACCTATATCTTCGAAACAAATATGACTAAGCTGAGACTTTTCCTCACAGTGAAAACCTATGCCGGGATTAGCTGTAAATACATGGCTAAAAGTCATTGAAAGCTGAGGTATCGACTGAGCCAGTGTTGAAAAGCCTTTGATATCAGTTAAAGCAACCAGTGAGAGCTCGATATTTGTACTAGCAGGAACGGAGTACTTATTTTCAAAATACGGTTGTTCGTGATGCCGTACCCACTCGGAATAATCGCTAACAATTTTGTCCTCCTCCTCTACCACTATTTGCATTGCTTCATAGGTGCTAGCTTGGCGAAGCAACTGTTTCATCCCAAGCTTTCTCCAACCTCCCAATTGTGCGACTTTCGCCTTTATCGCATCAGGGACTGAAACACCAAATTCGTTCTGTCGACGCAAATAGTATTTGGCATAGAAAAACAACACCTCAAACTTGCTCACAACTCTGAGGCCAACAACATTGAAAGAAAAGCGGGCGGGCTTATCAATTGGGCATAGTTTAAGGGCATAAACATGATGTCTTAACTGAACTACAGCAACACCTTGATCACCAAATGAAGAAAACTTAAGTTTGTTATCCTCACTAAACCCCCGCCCATAATCGAAATAAATTTCAGCCGCTTTATTACAGCAAGAATCCTCGGTGAAATTTTTGATCTTGTACCAACCAGGAGATATCGCATTGGGTAAAGATAAATCAAAATGACAGTTACTCGATGATGCTTCCCATCGACCATCGGAAAATTGTAAATCACCAGCCGGAGCTAGTTTCAATTTCCTATACCTGAACAGAATTAATTGGGTAGTTTTTTTAGTCTTGCTCAACAACTGACGCAACAAAGCCGTTGATCGCCATATTTTCGACTGAACAACAGCAGACAAATCCCGTCGAACAATGCTGATCTCCGACTCCAGGAAGTCAACCCTAGATTGCAGCTCTTGATTTTTAGCTCTTTCCTCTAAGAGTGATTGATAGTCTCTAGATAATGTCTTTTTCGTCTGTTCACGACCACAATTGCTTAGGTCGGGCTTATCCATATTTAATCCCGAATAATGTTTTAGTTTTTTAATTATACCTTCAGCTTGAACCAAGTATCTATTGGAAATCAGTTTTCAATTATGGTTACTCAAGAAGCGCATTTAAAGCCGTTAAATTACCCCCGGCATAGACGGGAGTTTACCTTACTTAATTAACAGCTGTGAAATATAGTGCTAACAGTTTTTCTATTTGCATCAATTTTCTACCATTGCCTATCGTAACCAAACTGATACGATCATAACAAAAAACCCCTGCAGATGGCTCTACAGGGGTTTTAAATTAAAGCTTGGCAATGACCTACTCTCACATGGGGAAACCCCACACTACCATCGGCGATGACGCGTTTCACTTCTGAGTTCGGAATGGATTCAGGTGGTTCCACGGCTCTATGGTCGCCAAGC
>PJEL010002245.1_pt1 | contig 18105 bp, 18 predicted proteins | sample 1853271 | NCBI WGS metagenome assembly PJEL01 (sample SAMN08108733, study PRJNA415343) | Invertebrate metagenome, whole genome shotgun sequencing project. | host: Globobulimina | place: Sweden: Gullmar Fjord | collected 2015-08
TTCTTCTCGTCGGCCTGTTGGCGAGTCCTGCAATCGGGAAGTCTTACCGAATCGACGCCGCCGAGGTCGACGTCATCGTGAACGACGATGCGACGCTGTCCGTCACCGAGCGCCTCACATACAACTTCTCCGGCGCATTCTCGGGTGCCTATCGAGATATCCCGCTCAGGGCGGGCGAGTCGCTCTCTGACATCACCGTGACCGACTCGCAGGGCACGTACGATCTCGGCGGATGTGTGCTGCTCGGGTGTCTGTCGCCCGCAGGGCTATTCGGTGTGGACGAGATCCCCGGCTACGTACGAGTGGTGTGGCACTACTCGGCTGCGGACAAGACCAGAGAGTTCACCCTCGCGTACACGATGCACGGAGTCGCAACTGCATACGACGATGTCATCGACGTGAATCTCCAGGTGTGGGGAGACCAATGGCCTGTGGGTGCGGACGTCGTGACCGCGCGGATTCACGTCCCTGGTGAACCACAAGAAGGCGACGTATACGTCTGGGGACACCCCTACGGCATCGACGGCTCGACGTCACTCGGAGAGGACGGAACATCGCCTTCGCTTGAGGCAACGAATGTACCTTCGGAGAGTTGGGTGGAATTGCGAACCGTATTCCCGACCGCCCTGGTGTCAACCACATCGGGCGCCCGCGTGGTCTCGGGAGACGGCCTCCAGACCATTCTCGATGAGGAAGTGCTGTTCGCTGAACAGAACGAGGCAGCCAACCTGAACACGCTGACCGGCTTCATCATTGGGATCTTCGCAACAATTGCGCTTGCACTCGGACTCGGCTTCACCACCTATGTTCGGTACGGCAAGGAGCCGAAGGTCGCCTACGACCAGGAATACGAACACGCTCCGCCATCGGAGATGTCACCTGCCGAGGTCGGTGCCCTGCTCTCTCAGGGACATGTGTCCGAGAAGGAGTTCACAGCAACGCTGTTCGACCTGATACGCCAGGGGGCAATAGCAGCGAAGCCGATCCAGGCAGTCAAGTCGACATGGGGTGGCCTTCGCCAGGAGAACATCTCGGACCTCGAACTCTCCCTCACCGACCGGACAACTGGGTTCAGGGACTACGAGCAGTCCGTGCTCACGGTGATGAAACGGGTGCTCGATGATGGACCGCTGCCGCTTCACCAATTCCGCGGAGAGATCCGTGATGACGCCACAGCAAACGCGACCACATATCAGAACTTCCGCGACAACGTCATCGATGCGATCAAGCGTGCGAACCTGCTCGATACAGGTGGCAACGTCGCCGCCGTGCTCACCGTTGCCCTCGCCGCTGTACTCGTTCTCGGATCGTTCTTTATCCTGCCAGGGCTCCTCGGCGGGCGACCCGGTGGAACAGGAATGGCGATCCTCATTGCGGTTGGCATGCTGATCGGAGCGATCATCCTGACCATCGTCGTGAGCTTCCGACGTGTGCGGGTGAAGCGGACGAGCCAGGGAGCTCTCGAAGCGGCTCGGTGGTCCGCGTTCAAGCGCTATCTCGCGGACTTCTCGCGTCTTGAGGAAGCCCCCGCGATTTCTCTTGAGTTGTGGGATCGCTTCCTTATCTACGCGATCACCTTCGGAGTGGCAGAGGAAGTACTCGAACAGGCCCGCCTCCATGCACCCCCCGACCTCCACCAGCAATCCTCGATCTACTGGTTCGGCCACCACGGGTACACAGGTGGGCACACAGGGAATGCGTTTGCCGGTATCGAATCCGCGCTCACCGGTGCCTTCACCCCACCTTCATCCAGCGGTGGAGGTGGAGGCTTCTCCGGCGGTGGCGGTGGTGGTGGCGGTGGTGGTGGCGGTGGCGCCTGGTAGCCCCGTCAGGGCACGTACTGCTCAAGTATCTCGGTTACCTCACCTTCGTTCACGAATAGCCAGAGCGGACAGAACCCGAATGGACACTCGAGGTATCCGGGAGGTTCAAGCAACCAATCCACGTAGGAGATAGGGTCATAACCGATCGACGCCGGGTCGATGTGGTGAACAACCGTATCCCCGTTGACTGGCACGGTCCTCAACGTCGGATTCTGATTCACGACGTAGTAGTCGTTCTCAGCGGTGTCTCCGTAACTGTCGGCAACATCCCAGGCAAGCTCACCGAAGTACCAGCAGGCAAGATCGAACTGCAACGATGACGGGTCGCCTGCCGTCACGTACCCAAACCACACACCAAAGGGCAGTGCACCACCTCCCGGTGCGCATCCAGAGCCGGATGCGCCGTCAGAAGCCATCGACTCAGGTGGGTAGAGCGATTCAGTCGCAGCGAAGTACACCGTCGTCGTCGTGGCGATACGTGTGGTTGTCGTCGGTAGCATCGTGGTGGTTGTCTCAGGGGGTTCGGTCGTCGACACTGCAACGGTGCCGGTGGCCGCCACCGAAACGGTCGTGGCCACCGGAGGTTGCAAGGAGCTAGCGGAGGACCCAGACGCCGACTCACCGCCCGGCCCACATGCTGAAGCGATCAGCGCTACGACGGATATGGCCGATCTGAACCGCGCGTCCGGCACAACGACTCCCTCCGGTCGGCCTTCACCACCACATATCGTCTCACCGATCGGAATCCGGAACTACCCGAACAATCGGGTACGAGAAACCGAAGCGGTCGATCACCGGGGGACAATTCAGGCGATCAGCTGCCTACTGTCTAGCCAACAACGTTCGCGACCACCGACCCAGGGAGCAACCGTGCTACGCATCTCGTCCGACGACCCTGCATTCAACGCAGAAGACTCTGATCCATCGGTATCACCAGCAGACGACTTCTATCGGTTCGCAAACGGAGGTTGGCTCGACACAAACCCTGTGCCGCCCGAGTACGGCGCCTGGGGCGCCGCGCACGAAGTCCACGTACGCAACGAGACGATCCTCCATGAGCTGCTCAAGGCCGCCAAAGACAGTGACTCAGAACCAGGGTCAATCGACCAGATGGTTGGGGACTACTACGGGTCAGGCATGAACGCCGAGGCCATCGAAGATGCTGGGCTCGCTCCACTCAATCCTTGGCTCGGTCTGATCGAAGGCGTCGAGACTACAGCGGGTTTGACATCGCTTGTTGCTGCGTTCCACCAAATCGGCGTCGGCGTGCTGTTCAGCATCAGCGTCATCCCCGACTTTGAGGACCCCCAAGCGAATCTCCTGTACCTCGATCAAGGAGGACTCGGTCTCCCAGACCGCGACTACTACCTGCGCGACGACGACCAGTCCAAGAGCCTCGTGGCCGCATACCGTGACCATATTCGGGCCATGTTCTCGCTTGCCGAGCTCGACACATCAGGCGACACCGTCGATGCGATTCTTGCCATTGAAACTGCTATCGCCGAGGCGTCGTACACCAATGTCCAGATGCGAGATATTGACCTCATCACCAACAAGCGAGGGCACGACGCCATCTCAGAGCTCATGCCCACGTTCGATCTAGCCGGCTATCTCGATGCAATCGGCGCCGCCACCGAGGCCACCATCAATGTGGACAACGTGGGCCTCTACCCAGTGCTCGACGGCATGCTGGTAACGACGACGCTTGACGACTGGAAGAGCTACTTGATGTGGCATCTGCTTCGCTCAACCGCTTCGTCACTGCCCGAGGCCTTCGAGCGAGAGTCGTTCGAATTCTATGGAAAGAAACTCGCAGGCCAGCAGGAGCAGAAGGACCGTTGGAAGCGTGTCCTCGCCGCTGGATCCGGCGACATCGGTCAGCTGATCTCACAGCTCTATGTCGCCGACAACTTCCCTCCAGAGTCGAAGACGCGCATGGAGGAACTCGTCGGCAATCTCATCGTTGCTATGGGTGAACGGCTCCGATCGCTCGACTGGATGAGTGATGAGACCAAAGAAGAAGCGCTCCTCAAACTCGAAGGTTTCGGCTACAAGATCGGATACCCGGATGTGTGGCGTGACTACGCGGGTCTTGAGATCCGGCCCGGAGGCTGGCTTGCGAACCGGATCGCCGCGTCACGTTTCGAGTTTCGCCGCAACATCAAGAAGCTGGGCAATCCCGTCGACCCGCACGAGTGGAGCATGGCGCCCCACATAGTGAACGCCTACTACCACCCACTCCGCAACGAAATCGTCTTCCCCGCCGGCATGCTTCAACCTCCGTTCTTCACCTCGGATGCCGACGATGCCGTCAATTACGGTGCGATCGGATCGGTCATCGGACATGAGATCACCCACGGATTCGATGATCAGGGAAGCAAGTTCGACGCCACCGGTCAGATGCGCGATTGGTGGGCCGAGGCTGATGCCAACGAGTTCGACAAACGCGCTCAGGTTGTCGTGGACCAGTTCAATGACTTCGAGGTCGAAGATGGACTGAACGTCAACGGAGAACTGACGCTCGGCGAGAACATCGCTGACCTCGGCGGACTCAAGATTGCACTCGCCGCGCTCGAGTCGGCGAGCGATGGCAAGGGTGGCGAGGTAGCAGGCCTGTCGGCAGTGCAACGGTTCTACCTGTCGTATGCCCGTGCTTGGCGCCAGAACTACACCGGCGAGTACTTGAGGCTCCTCGTCAATTCCGATCCGCATAGCCCAAACCACTTCCGGTGCAATGGGCCACTCAGCAACCTTGGCTCGTTCGCCGATGCCTTCGGCATTCCTGAGGATTCGCCTTCGATGCGGCCGGCTGTTGACCGCGCTGCCATCTGGTAGACCGCTCCAACCCGAGTAGTGTCCAGAGCATGGCAAAGCAGTATGAGCTGACATTCCGCAGAAGGATCGGCAACCGTGCTGCCGCGATGATGGCCAAACGCGACAAAGGTCCTGCATGGGAACTCACGACCACGGGCCGCACATCAGGTGAGAAACGCAGAGTCATGATCACACCCGTCACCGTCGATGGCACCGACTACCTTGTCGCACCGTACGGAGCCGTGAGTTGGGTCCTCAACCTGCGCGACAAGGACCGTGCAACCCTCAAGCGGGGCAAGGCGACACGTCGCGTCAAGGCGACTGAGGTCGAAGGCGAAGAAGTAGGCAGGGCGCTCGCCAAGTACTACAAGGAGAACCAGAAGTACGTCGCTGAGTACTTCGATCTGGCTTCCAATCCAACGATTGTCGATTTCACCAGGGTCGCGAGCGAACACCCAGTGTTTCGCATCGATAGCCCGATGTAGAAACAAGTTGGCCGCCCCCATAGGGAGCGGCCAACCAATCGTGAGCTGAAAGCTCTAGCCGTCGAGTGCGTCCTCGTCTGGGCGTGCAATCAGGGCAAGTACTCCGCCGATGGCAGCGAGAACACCGCCTACAACGAGCAGGTACCAGCCAACGCTGATCGACACGGTGAACGCCTCAGGAATCTGTCCTCCGGCGGCCATCTGTGCAAATGCGTCCTGCAGATCGCTCGCGTCATCCAAGGCTCCCACGGTCGCGATGATCCCGATGATCATCATGACGACGCCGAGCACGCTGACGACAAGCCCGTTCATCCGGCTGAGCGCCTCTTTGATGTCGGGGATCAGCGAAACACCGAGAACCGCTATCAGGGCGATCAAGAAGACGGCCGTTCCCGCCAGGTTGTCATCCCACATTGCCGTGAGTATCCGATCGAAACCGTCAGGGACGGCCCCACCTGTTGCCTCGCTTAAGGCCGGCATCAAGTCTTCAGCTGCTGAGCTGGCCGACATGAGTCCCAGTCCGATGATCGCCAGCACTGAGCCAACAACCGTAGTTATGCGTCCATAATGCATAGGTCTTCCTTTCCTCGCACACGCAGCGTAGGGAATTCACCACCGCAAATACAAGCGTATCCGTCGTGAAGCATTCTCACGATTCCCATACGAAGAACCTCAAGATGAGGAGAACGGACAGGATGTACATCATCAGATGGACGACTTTCGCCTTCCCCGATGTTTGTTCAGACGCCTTCCGGTTTGCCATGAGATGGCTGCCAGATGGTTCCCGTATCAGGAGGGAGGAATTGCTTGATCGGCTTCGCAGGCACACCCCCTGCAACGGTGTAGTCGGGAACATTCTTGGTGACTACCGAGTTGGCGCCGATGATGCACCGATAGCCAACGTTCACACCGGCCATCAGCACGGTGTTGTATCCGAGCACGCTGTTGTCACCAACCGTGACAGGCAAGCCTGACCTTCCACCGAATGCAATCGGAAGCGAGAAGTCGTCAAATGGGTGGGTGTGCGTTTCGATGGTGACGCCAGCTGCAACCATTACGAAGGCTCCAATCGTGATGTCCGCCCTGTCGTCGAGCATGACGAACCGGTTGATCAGCGAATGGTCGCCGATCGAGATGTTCGAGCCTTTCGAAAACAGCACGTTGTGATGAAAGATGACTCCCTCGCCGCACGACCGGAAGATCTTCTGCGCGAGAATCCGGCGAACGGGGATTGCAAACGACTGGATCATGGACGCCGGCGTCTTGTCGAACATTCGCCAGAACATCGTGTAGAAGAGGTCGGGATCCTGTGTGGGCTCGGTTGTCCGACCCTTGAACGGGTCGGGAGGCATCGGAATGACACCGGTATCGTGCACCGAGCGGGCGAGATCATCCGCCTCAGCGAGGAAATCGGTCGCCGCGCTGATGAGTTCGTCTGACTGGACCAGAGCGCTGAATCCATCGAGAAGCTCGTCCACTCGAGCCTGCTCAGCAGGCCGAGTCATGCCGCTTCCGTCCTGTGGGACTCGATTACGGACGGCGACGTGGGCCTGAGGGTCTCTCGGGCGATCGTGATCGCGTATCGGAATATCACGTCGATTCGCCCAAGGATCATCCCGTATCTGGATCCCATCTTGGACATTTCCGAGCCATAGATCTTCGGAATCGGTACCTCTCGCATCTCCAGGTTGTATCTCGACGCACAGAAGAGCATCTCGAGTTCGCTTTCGTATCGGTCGCCTCGCAGTTGTACGCAGGCAATGCCGTGAGGGCTGAACGCCCGATACCCGCTGAACGGATCGGTAACGGCCGTGCCGAGGAGCACGCGAAGGGCCGCTCGCACCGACAATCTGACCAGGTACCGATTCCAAGGAGTGACACCTCGCCCACCGCCGTCCATGTATCGTGATCCGACGACGACATCGCACGCTCCATCGAGGATCGGAGCCAGCATCGCATCGAGACATACCGGGTCGTGCTGACCGTCGGCATCCATCATCACGAGTACGTCATACGCATCACTGCTGACCGAGCCGATGCCCGCTTTGAGAACCGCACCCTTTCCGCGATTCTTGATGAACTCGAGTACTTCAGCACCCGATTGCGATGCCATGGCAGCAGTGTTGTCCGTTGAGCCGTCGTTGAGAACGATCGTACGAACCTCGTGTCCACGAATGTGAGCAGGGATGCCTGACATCACGTTCGCGAGAGAACCCGCCTCGTTGTACGCCGGAATAAGGACGATGACCATCTTCGAACCATAGAGGTTTCGAACGCTAGGTACGTATGGGAATCGGGTGTGACGCTCGCTCGTGGTCAAGTATCAGGGCGATGCGAAGCGCCGCATCATCAAAGCGACCAACCCACACCCGACCGTGTGCCGGCGTGGACGGTGGATCCAACGCGAATACCAGATGGTGGCCGACCTCATGGGCAACAGTCATCAACGTGGTGGTCCTGCCCAGCCGGATCGCCCCAAACGGCGCAAACGGTGTGCGCATGCCGCGCTCGAGTTCTTCGATTCTTCCCTGACCGTGCGTGTCGACGAGCAACCACCTTGGCTGTTCGGTTGCGCCTGTGTAGGGGGATCGCTGTGCGTGAAACTTGAGCTTCGGCGCCTCAACGCCGAGCGACGAACACACCTCCAGCACGATGTCGGGCACCTGCGCATCCGAGACTGAGAGACCATCCAATCTGGAGAGCAGCTCGGCGTCGCGAGAGAATCGCAGCACTCTCGCCTCGTGCCGGCGTGTTGGTCCCGGGCGGATCCGGCGTGGAGTCACTGCTGCGTACATGCGGCCAACCTATCGGTGCGGTGTGACAATTCGAGTGACCCGCCGGTCGCTACCGTCCCCGGATGGAACAACAACGCGGCATCTGGTTCGGGATCTCCGCGTACGCGTTCTGGGGTCTCACGCCCATCTTCTGGAACCTCGTATCTGCGGACGCGGCGTCGCTGCTCCTTCACCGGATCGTGTGGTCTGTGCCAATCCTGTTCCTGATCGTGACTGAGCGTCGCCAGTGGTCGGTCTTCCGCACGAGCTATGCGACATGGAGACCACGGCTGACGACCGTAGCGGCTGCCCTCTTGCTGACGGTCAACTGGGGCATATATGTCTGGGCCGTGACGAACGGCCACATCGTTGAAGCGTCGCTCGGATACTTCATCAATCCGTTGGTGTCTGTCGCTCTCGGAGTCGTTGTGCTTCACGAAAGCCTCAGGCCACTGCAGTGGAGTGCTGTGGGAATCGCCGTAGCTGGCGTGGCAACAATGGGATTCCTCGCCGGTGTACCACCGTGGATCTCGCTCGCTCTGGCCTTTTCGTTCGGCCTCTACGGCCTCCTCAAGAAACACGATGTCACCCCGCCGCCCGTCGTGTCGCTGTTCGGAGAGACGACGGTTCTCGTCCTCCCTGCCCTCTTCCTGCTGTTGTTCGTGAACGAGCCGACCGGTGCGACATTCACGTCCTCACCAGGGACGGCGTTGTTCTTCCTCGGAGCCGGACTGATCACGGTGATCCCACTCCTGCTCTTCGGAGCAGCAGCTAAAAGGATTCCGCTCTCAATGCTCGGCTTTCTCCAGTACATCGCCCCAACGCTCCAGCTGATCGTTGGTCTCGTCGTATTCGAGGAGTCGATATCGAGCGCGGAGATGCTCGGTTTCGTAGCCGTATGGACCGCGCTTGGACTCTTCAGCGTCGACGGCTCAAGAAACCGAGTTGCTACTCGGTAGCGTCCTCGGCGGCTTCCGGAGCAGCTCCGACAGGGTTCTCGACCGCGTCCGCGGCGTCGTCTACAACATCTTCGAGGTCATCCATTGCCTCGGCGACCTCATCGATGTAGTGGTCAACGGACGGCTGCTTCCCCCGCACGCCGGAGATGACGGCTTCCTGGATCGTCACGAGCTGGTCGTCTCCGACCTTGCCAGAGAGCTTGAGACCGAGGAATTCCCTGATCTCGTCGTCAGACATGGCCTCGAGTTTCTTCTTCGATACGATCGATGCGACAACACCTGCGACCGCTCCGATAATCAGAAGCGCGAACACGAACTTGAAGAATGCTTTCATGATGATCACCTCTCTTTGGAATCTAATGGCGACGACGCAACGTGAATCCGGGCAGATGCTGACCCGCGGTCACTTACCTCCCGAGGCAAGCCACTCGATGAAGACGATCGCAGCGTCTGCGTCCTGGGGGTCTTCAACCGTCTCCCGATATCGAGCAAGAGCGGAATCCAATTCGGCCCGCGACCAAGGTCCATGTACATGCCCTGCCTCGGAAAGGGCCGCGGCCGCCTCTTCCACGGTAAACCTGCCAGCCGTCACCTCGCGTCCAACGACGAGGCCGGCCAGCTTGTGTCCGTTCCTTTCGAGATTGACCAATGCGGTGATGTCGTCAAGATCACGAACACCGCCCGCTGCGACGACGGGTTCATCCACGAGCGAGACGGCGATCTTGAGAGCTTCGAAGTTCGGTGGCTCGACGAGGGCGTCCCTCCCCACCTCGGAAACCATGAAGCCGGCGGCGCCACCAGATGAGAGATTGATCAGAGTCTCTTCAAGGTACGCGCCCGTCCGCTCCGTCCAACCTTTGATCGAGATCTCAAGGTCAGGGCGTACATCAAGCGACACGACAATGCGGTGGGGATGCTGACGGTTCAGCTCCCAGAAATGGACCTGATCGATGATCGCGAGGGTGCCGATGACAACGCGCCACGCGCCCATGCCGAGGACACGTTCGACTTCCGCCTGGGACCTGATGCCGCCACCGACCTGCACGGGTACGTCAACAGCCTTGATGATGTTGCCAATGAGGTCACGATTCTTGTAGTCGCCGTATGCAGCGGCATCGAGGTCAACGATGTGGAGACGGTCCGCTCCTTTGGCTATCCAGCCCTTCGCCCGGTTGACGGGATCGTCATCGAGGGCAATCGCATCGTTCACGTCGCCGTACGGAAGCCGCACGGCTCTTCCATCAAGAATGTTGACCCTTGCGTACAGCTCCATACGAACAAGATATCAGAAGGCGCAGACATAGTCCGAAAGACAGATCACGAGATGTCCCTAACTGTCGATCGGGCCCACCCTTGGCCTGTGGTTGTTGCCTCCTGTCTATTGTCTCCTTGCATGCCAGCAGTTACCGCCACCGACGTTGAATTCCGCTACGGAAGCAATGTCGCGATCGCAACGTCGTCGTTCGAGATCCCTCGGGGAGTCGTCACGACCCTCATAGGCCCGAACGGCTCGGGGAAGTCCACGCTTCTCAACGCGATCGCGGGGCTCGCCACTCCAACGAGCGGGGTGCTCACCGTCGAGGGTGCCGCATCGCAGGCGATGATCGCCCTCGTTCTGCAAACCACGAAGGTCAACGAAGCCCTCCCAATCACCGTGCGAGAGGTGGTCTCAATGGGGCGGTACCCAAGCATCGGCGAGTTCAGCAGGCTCAGCAGCGGGGACAGGAGACGCGTCGACGACTCGATGGAACGAATGTCGATTGGCGATCTCGCGGGCAAGCATCTCAGCGAGTTGTCAGGCGGACAGCGACAACGCGTATTCATCGCCCAGGGGTTGGCCCAGGACCGCGACCTGCTGCTTCTCGATGAACCGCTCACCGGTCTCGACCTTCCATCGGCCCAGGCGATCGATGCGGTCATTCACGACGAGCAGGTGCGCGGTGGAACCGTCATCATGAGCACCCATGATCTCGCCGAGGCCAGTGTGGCAGGTCACGTGGTTCTCCTTGCGAATCGGGTGATCGCGTCCGGCACGCCGGAAAGCGTCCTGACTGCAAAGAACCTCAAGGCAGCGTATGGGGCAGCTCTACTCCATGTCGAGGGTGAACAGATCTTCCTCGACGATCCCGCACATCGACCGACAGACAATCGACACGTCCATCAGGATCGCTCGATCCATCTCGAAGCATTTCACGATGACGGCGCTGAATGAGTCATTCCCAATCTGGCGTCGATAATGAGAGCGCGGCGATACGCTCAGATGCATGGCCGACACTGCTCCATCCTCTGAACTCCACGAACTCGTCAAGTCGAAGCTCGCAGACGGTGGCGTCAGATACACCCGCGGCAGGCGCTCAGTCGTCACCGCTATCCAGATGGCTTCGGGTCCTCGAACGGCCGCAGAGCTGCGCGATCACACAGCGAAGGACGTGCCCACGTCTTCGCTCTATCGGACCCTCGTCATACTTGAGGAGCGCGACGTCGTCAGGAAACAGCACGGACCGGATGGCGTTGCTCGCTACGAGCTCGCCGAATCGCTCACAGGACACCACCACCACGTTGTTTGCGTCGCATGCGGAGCGATCGAGGATGTTTCTGTGCCGAAGCCCGCGGAGCAGCAACTCAACGCGATAGTGAAATCACTCGGGTCGCAGGTGGCGTTCAGAGTGCTCGATCATGTCCTCGAAGTCGAGGGCGTCTGTCCAAGCTGTGATCGGTAGCGAGATCGAAGTCTCTAGCGATATCGCCAAACGATGCGACCCATTGTCGGGTCGTACGCTGAAACGTCAACCTCAACAGAGTCGCCTGGGATGATCCGAATCATGCGACCTTTGCGCATCTTTCCGGACGCGCGAGCTGTGACCTCGTGTCCTGTCTCCAGCTTCACGCGGAACGTGGCATTCGGGAGTGTCTCAACGACAACACCCTTTGCCCTGAAATAGTCATCCTTGCCTGCGATAAGAATCTCCAATCAACCGGTTCCAACCCGCTAGCGCCCGGGTGGACCGTTACGAACAAAGGAATCGTACTGCCACAAGGTCGCTGTCGGCAGTCACTCGCAACCCAGATCCCTCGCCCACCGGTAGCTTGCCGGGATGCGAAACAGAATCATTCTCGCGATTCTCGCGGCCTCGACAGGATGGGGGCTCGCAGGCGTCGGTACCCGGGCGGCATACGGCCTGGGAGCAACGACGCTGACGATCCTTGTTGTTCGCACGATCATTGCTGCGCTGGTGCTCCTGATCTACGTCCTCGCTGTTCGGACCGCTCCTTCTGCATTGGCGTGGAGACACGGCATGTACATAGGTGCCATCCGCACCGGACTTGCCCCACTCTTCTTCATGGCATCGCTCAACTACATCTCTGCGGGCGTCGAGGGTCTCGTCATCACGCTCGTGCCCGCAACGACCGCCGTGATGGCCGCGATGTTCATTCGAGAACGGATTACGGGCCGCCAGATCATCGGTCTCTTTGTCGGACTCACTGGAACGTCGCTGATCGCCATCGTCGGAGACTCAGGCTTGGGTGATGAGGGAGACGTCATTGCAGGATTCGCGCTCGCCGGTATAGGTGTCCTCCTCGGATCGTTCTCCGGCGTCCTGCAACGCAAGTACGCACCGCTCCACGACACCTTGCCGCTCGCCTTCCCGATGTTCTTCACCGGTGCCATTGTCTCTGTGGCGATCGGTGCATTCATCGGATTCGACGATCTCGGCACCTACACCTCAGAACTCTGGATCCTCCTGGTCGCGCTCGCCCTCGGGTCGACGCTTCTCCCGTTCGGATCAACCCTGTACGCATCGAAGCACGCTTCCGCAACACTCGTCGCCGTGACCGCCTACCTGGCTCCTTTGGTCGCTGTTGTCGGGGGCGCGCTCCTCCTCGACGAGCAGATCACTCCGGTGATCGTCGCTGGGGCAACCGTGACAATCATTGGTGTAGCGCTGGTAGGCAGGGGCAGACGCGTCACCACGTGAGTCGACTCCTTCCCTTCAGAGCCGCTCTCTCGGGGAATAGGTGTGAGCCCATTCGACGAGAAAGGGCCGTACGACCCATGACCAAAATACTCAAGAAGAGCGGAATCAGGACGATAATTAGGAGCAGGTGGGAGGCCGGCGAGGCAACTTGTTCTCGAACAAGGCGATCCAATACCAAGCCAGTCACCCACCGACCCATTGAAAAGGCCCTTCGGGGCCTTTTCGCTTGTCTGAACACGCTTTCGGGTGTCTAGCCAGACCGAAGATCGAGGTTCGCGAGGGTGTCAACCCCGCGTCGAGCCTTCCCAATCCTCATGCATGGACGAGTAGACACCGCCCTGTGCGAGGAGGTCGGTATGCGATCCGTCCTCAACGATCTCGCCGTTGTCGAATACCAGAATCCGATCCGAAGCCTCGGCTGTGGAGAGCCTGTGAGCGACCGTTATCGATGTCCTGCCACGAGTCACCTGTTCAATGGCATTTCTGATCTGAACTTCAAGCGCAGGATCGACTGCAGAAGTTGCCTCGTCGAGCACAAGCACCGACGGGTCACCGATCCACGCTCTTACCAGTGCGACGAGCTGTCGCTCTCCCGCGGACAAGCTCCCACCGAGTTCGCCAACCGGGGTGTCGACACCATCGGCGAGTGAATCGACCCACACGAGGAGCCCGAGATCATCGAACACGCCGCTTACCTCGTCGTCGCCGACACCGGGCTTTCCGTACCTGACATTGTCGGAGACCGACGCGTCGAACAGGAAGCCTTCCTGAGGCACGTATGCAATGTGGGACCGCAGAGAGTCGAACGGCACCTCTTCCACCGGTACGCCACCAACGGCAACGGATCCGGTCTGTGGCTCGAGTAGCCGGGTCGCGATCTTGGCGAACGTTGTCTTCCCCGATCCGGTCTCACCAACGACGGCGACACGCTGGCCGGCTGGAATATGCACATCGATGTGCTTGAGGATGTCCGGCCCATCCGGGTAATGGAACGACACCCCAGCGAACTCGACCCGCAGACTTCGATCGGGCAACCGCGTGCCATCGACCGGGTCAGGGATCATGATCGGCGTGTCGATGATGCCAAGGATCTTTCGCAGCCCTGAGCCAGCTGACTGTGCCTGATCGATCGTCTCGACGAGCCGCTGGATCGGCTCGATGAGCAGATTCACGAGGAAAAGGAAGGCAACGAGCGTGCCTGCTGACACTCCCCAATCGGGACCGAAGACGATCCCGACCGCTATCACCGTCGAGGTGAGGAAGCCTGCGAAGAGTTCAGCGCTTGAGAAGAGGGAGGATGCGAAGATCGCCGTGTTGACTTCGGCCCTGAACTGGTGGTCCAACGTGTCGTCAACGCGGCCCATCACAACGTCTTCCATCCCATATGCCCGCACAGTCGACAGACCTGATATCGCTTCGCCAGTTGCGGCCAGGGAGTCCGCAACGCGTTCCCTTACCTTGTCATGGGCCCTCGACAGAACACGTTGGAACACAACGACCAAGAGCGTGTAGGCACCAACGCCTATCACGACAGCAATGGCGAGCTGCCAGCCGTAGACGAACATCACCACCAACGCGAGGACGATTTGCGACAAACCGAGCACCATGCCGACACCGCCCCACTCCATCCAGTGCTGAATCGTCTCGATGTCAGAGGTCACCCGTGCCACGAGGGCACCCCTGCGCTCGGCCTGTAGTTCGAGCATCGAGAGGCGGTGAAGATGATCGAACGTCCTGATGCGCAGCTGGGAGAGTCCGGCGGACGACGAGCGGACCAACCGTCGTAGCGAGATCAACCTCGCGACCATTGCCAATAGCACGGCGATGACCGCAAAGCCGCCGCGGAGCAGGACAGCTTTCGTGTCGACATCCCCAGACCCGAGGATCTCGTTGTCGATGATCTGTTGAAGGACAACGGGGACCACGACCTGGAGCGCCGTCCCGATGACCGCCAGAACGAGCGTGAAGACCAGTCCCGTCCTGAGCTCAGGAGCGATCCTGAACGATCGAGCGAGAGCCGTCGACGTCTTCATGGGAGTGTCCGTCGTCATCGGTCGTCACCGGCCGCGACGCGGGCGGCCGCGTCCTCTTCATATGCGGTGAGCAGCCGAGCGTATCCGGGCGTTGATGCCAGCAGCTCATCGTGAGTCCCCTGAGCAACGACCGTTCCGCCATCGATGAAGACGACTTCGTCGGCAAGAGCGATTGAGGCCTTTCGGTACGCCACGATCACGACTGTTGACGGAAGCTCCGACCGGCGGAGACCCTTTAGAATGCGCGTCTCCACGGATGGATCGACCGCGGATGTTGCATCGTCGAGGATCAAGACCCGTGGCCGACGAACAAGTGCACGGGCGAGAGCTACGCGTTGTCGCTGGCCACCGGACAGAGACATACCTCGCTCGCCGATACGGGTGTCGAAGCCGTATTCGAGTTCATCGATGAACTCTTGTGCCCCAGCGAGCGACGCAGCCTTCCTGACATCGCCGCGGCTGATGGGACCACCGAGCGTGATGTTTCCTTCAACAGTGTCATCGAAGAGGAAGGACTCCTGAGCTACGAACGCCACCTCAGTAGCGAGTTCCGAACGGGCAAAGCTCTTGACATCCCTGCCGTCCACGGTGATGTGGCCGCCGACCGGGTCCCACAGCCTCGCAAGCAACAGAGCGAGCGTGGACTTGCCTGACGCTGTCGGGCCAACGATCGCAATCGTCCGGCCACCACCGATGTCGAGGTCGACATTCGTGAGAACCAAGTCATCGACGCCATAGCCGAAGGACACATCGTCGCTCGCGATCGCTCCCCCACTGACGTCGTCGCTGGCTACGTCAGCACCGTGACCGACAACATCCTCGGCGTCGAGAATCGCTTGAACCCGCTTCCATGCAGCCATTGAATGAGCCATCTCCCAGATGACGAAACCGAGCAGCGAGACCGGCATCGTGAGCAGTGACAGAAGATACGCGACCGTGACCAGGTCACCGGCAGACAGGCCGCCGGCCGCCAGCCTGAACGCGCCGACAACAAGGATGGCGAGCGTAATCATCGTTGGTATCGACTCGACGACCGCCCGATATCCGACCCACGTGGAGTTGACGGATATCAGTTCGTCCCTCAGGTCATCCGAAGCCGCAGCGAAGCGCTCCGTCTCCTCTTTTCGCCTCCCGAGCGCCTTGATAGTGAGGGCACCGTCGATCGACTCGTGGGCGATGCCAGATACCTCGCCGCGCCGCTCCTGGACGTCGATGAAGGGCTGGTACGTCCGGAATGCGCCGTGGATGTCGATCACGAGCATCGCTGCCAGGCCCACAAGGACGACGCCTCCGAGGAAGATGTCGGCGGCCGCGACCAGGACAACCGTGCCGATGAGCAAGAACAGTGAGCCTGTCGCATAGGGGAACGGAGCGAGTACGAAAGTCCCCTGGTTCGTATCAACTTCACTGACTGACAGAAGATCGCCGGTCGATCTGGTGTCGTGCCAAGCAAGGTCGAGATGCATCTGGTGGTCGATCAATCGCTTGCGGGCGTCCGTTCTCGTTCCGTACTGGAGCCAGCCAGCGGCCGACCGCCGCAACGTGATCCCGATCGACTTCCACACCGCAACGCCGAGGACCAACGTAATCGCAGGCCACAGGCGACCTGCTGTCGATTTGCCCTCTTCGAGAACAGGGATGATCAGCGAATCGGTTATCCGACCAGCAACCACTGCCGATGCGACGATCGCTGACACGAACAGGAGGGCGCCGATCACAGCGAGAGAGAACGACCATGGTCTCCGCTTCACGAATCCGAATGTGAGCTTGAGCCCGCCGCCGAGTACCTCTGTAAGCGGTGGAGGGCCGATTGGAGTGTCGCTCTGCATCTCGGCCATCAGGCAATGGTATACCGGGTGCGTTGGAACACTCTGGCGCCGCTGAGCACGGTATTCGGGCTTGAACAGCGCCAGACTTCAGCGGGAGCTAGCTGTGCGCCGCGCCAGTGGTGAGATGCTTCTCTGCCTCGTACCAGCGCGCATTCCACTGTTCGAGTTCGGAAAAGATACCGCGTAGGTCCTCTCCGCGAGACGTCAGTCGGTACGTACCGTGCTTGATTCCTGGCTCGATCGTAACCAGGCCCGCGTCGCGCAACTCATCGAGTCTCTCCGTCAGCAGGCGGTGGGAGAGTCCCGGCACGGTCTTCGCAATGTCGGTGAAGCGTTCGAGTCCAGAGAAGAGTGACCGCAGAATGCTCGCGGTCCAGCGGCGGCCTATGAGTTCAATCGACTCCTGGAATACCGCGCAATATGGGCTGTGTGGAAAATCGTCCGTGACAACGCTCACCTGGCAACTCCTGTAGCTGTGCGTGGCAAAAGATAGCGCGAATGGTTCGCTTGTTACGAATTGTTACTTAGTTACTAATACTAAGTAGACTTATGTATAGTGCAAAGCACCGAACGCTTAGTCGACAGGAGACACCATGGAAGACACAGCAATCACAGCAACAAGAACACAGGCAGGCGTCGAGGTGCCCTCGCAGGGCACATGGGAACTCGACCTGACGCACACCACGATCACGTTCGAGGTTCGACACATGATGATCTCAAAGATTCGCGGATCGATCGGTGCCGCGAATGGCACGATCCTCGTGGCAGAAGATCCCTTGGAGTCAGTCGTCGACATCGCCGTCGATGTTGCGAGCGTTGAGACCGGAACCGCGGACAGGGATAACCATCTGCGTTCGCCGGACTTCTTCAACGTGGAGGCTTTTCCACTGATGACCTTCAAGAGCACGAGCGTTGAGCTGGCCGGTGACGCGTACACCATGAAGGGCGACCTCACCATCAAGGACGTCACGAAACCCGTCACCTTTGACTTCGAGTTCACTGGCGGCCTCATCGATCCATACGGCAACAGTCGCGCGGCGTTCACGACGTCGTTCGAGGTCGATCGCGAGGACTGGGGCCTCACATGGAACATGCCACTCGAGACAGGTGGAGTGCTGGTCGGCAAGAAGATCAGCGTGTCAATCGACACGGAGGCGACCAAAGTCGGCTGAGTCCGATACCCAACGTTCGGATGAACTCCGGTGGCGCGCCCGATCCGATCGTCGGGAGCGCTGCTGGAGGTCGATCAGGAACGGACTGAGAGTTAGAAGCCAATGATTGCGACACGGATGCCATCGGTGTTCCTCAGCCACGGGGCGCCTCCCCTCGCTGATGACAGCGTGTGGACGGAAGAACTCTCACGATGGAGTGACAGTCTCCCTGTGCCGACTGCCGCGCTCGTCGTTTCTGC
>PJEL010002246.1_pt1 | contig 18100 bp, 31 predicted proteins | sample 1853271 | NCBI WGS metagenome assembly PJEL01 (sample SAMN08108733, study PRJNA415343) | Invertebrate metagenome, whole genome shotgun sequencing project. | host: Globobulimina | place: Sweden: Gullmar Fjord | collected 2015-08
GCTAGTGCCTGTTTGCTGCTGTCTGTGCCGTCCGGCTCTGGAGGCATATTGTCCTGCACCATCCTCCAGAACTCATCGCCGGCGTGGATAAGCCTACGGATAGCTATCTCATCTCTGTCAACGTCGCACCACACTAGTTGCTGGCCGCCTATTAGTGCGGCGATCGTTGCTTTTTGTGCGCCGGTAACTAACATTTGGTGCTGTATCTGCCACACATAAAGAGGATCAGGACCCTTATCCCAATTGCTCTCCATCCTAAGCCCGATGTTCTTGACCTCGAGCGGCCACGGTTCTGCGTCGTCAAATCTATGCAGTTTAGTCTTAGCGTCTAGTGTGCATTGTGCCCACGGATACTGTTTTGATCTGAGTAGTTGCCCGCTATGCTCTACCCATCGTCCAGTCCGCTCGGCAAAAACGTCTATTATAGTACGCTCTAGACGTTTCCCCCAAAAAACCTTTTCGTTTAAACTCAGATCGTCCGCTTCTACCCGCCCCGTCTTCTCCGCCCACAGTGCGAGCCGTGAATTGTATGGACTTTCGTCGACTACTACGGCGGCCTCGCTTGCACCTATGCCTAGCTTACGTTTCTCTAGCCAGTCGTATTCATCCTCGCATTTTATTATGTCGTAGGTCATGCCGCCGCCGTGCCCCGCTTACGCCATATTTTTATCAGCGTGCCGCGTTGCTGGTTGCTGAGCATACCACCGCTCTCGACGCAGTCTTTGTAAAGGTAAAAACAAAATCTCTCGTACGATGTTAGCTCTATATCGTCGTGATAATCAAAAATGTTAATGTCGTTTATCATGTCTCTATCTGTTGTCATTTTGCTCTCCATTTTTGGTTGTTATCGTTGACATCCCAAAATCTGTCTTCAAATTTACTCTCAACTGCCTTGCAACCCATTGATTTTCTCCAAATGTTTTTGATAAATCTCATCTATGGTTTGATCGCATATTTTACAACACACAACCTGATCGTCAGTTAGGTGGTTTTGAATATGATCAACAAAGACTTGATCTTTTGTTTTGATAAAGGGTAAATCACCAGATTCGTTGGCTACTAACTGCCCTGTTTTCATCGCGGCGTGATTAAATGATACGTAGGCTAGAAATAGCACTTTCTCTGCTGTAAGCTTCGCCCCAAGGTCACCACGCAGGTATTTTAATCCTCTCATTACGCTTTGTTCGACATCAGACAACAATGATCGAGGCGGTGGTTTATTAGCAGTGCTGTTTATATACTCTTGATATGGTTTAACTTTTTCAAAAGAGTATGCATCTATACCAAGGTCCAAATGTAATAGTCTTCTGAGTCTTTCTTCATGGTCGTTGCAGCAATACCTAACATAATCGTTTTTTATAAACTTCATTGTAGGAAATTTAGTACAAAACTCACATTGTAAATCTTTCATCTGTTAAACTCCTTCACTTTTTCAAGTCCGCTTTGTCATGATTAAAACTAGCATAGCTATATAGTTGCGTCAACGTCTAGACGCAAAAAACAATAAAATAAAGTAACTTGACAGGCTAGGCGAATCGGTATAGTATGTAATGCATGGACAACACAATCGGAAAAAGACTAAAAAAAGCGCGATTGGACGCGGGTTTTGAAATCTCAGCAGAATTCGCTCGATCGCTAAATATAGAGCCAACTACATATTGGCGATATGAGCATGACAAAATCCGTCCCGGGACAGAAAACATGCTCAAAATAGCTCGTGAGACCAACGTTGATGCCGGCTGGCTGCAGTGGGGCAGTGAGTAGTATGTTTGACAATTTATGTAGCGATTATCAAATAATTTACGCTGACCCGCCCTGGGACCATTTCGGAGACCCAAACAAAGATGCGGCGGCGGGTAAGCACTATAAACTAATGAGCTATGATCAGTTAAAAAAGCTACCATTTCGCAGCATAATGTCAAAAAGAGCTGCGCTTTTTTGTTGGTTTACTTTTCCCCGGCTTGATTTTTGTTTTGATGTAGCCAGCCACTGGGGATTACATTACAGGGGCACTCCTCACCTGTGGGTAAAGGTCAGGAAGAGTGATGGAGGGATAATACACGGACAAGGCGTTAGACCTACATTTACGAAACCCAACGCCGAAATCTTGACGGTATGGACGACTAACAAGCGAGGTCGCACTCACCCGCTGCGCAGCGAGAAACATCCTCAAATAATACTTGAGCCGAGGACATCAAAACACAGCGAGAAGCCGGACATTTTCCGAGACAGCATTGTTGAATTATGCGGAGATCTAAAAAGAATTGAGCTGTTTGCCAGAAAACGCGTCCCGGGCTGGGATGCGTGGGGCGATGGTCTGTAAATGTAAGGAGGTTAACACAAAATGTGTACATATACATTAGAAGATTTGAGGTCAGCGATTGGTAAAATCGATGAATGCATGGAAAATTATGAGTGTTCTATTCCCATGCATCAAAAAATGGATGATATAAAAAATTATCTTCATTGCGTGCGATATCTTATCGAGGACCATAATCGCTACAGGGAACGCTTACAATTTGACCCGGGTGGGAGCGACAAAATAGATGAGCTTGAATCTGCGATTGAGCTACTTAGATTTGACCTTGAAGGCTGGAAACGTACAGTGGTGGACTTGACGCATGAAAAATACCAGGCTCTTTGTGACGTAGATAAACTGAAAGAATTTGTACAGTTAGTCAAAGAATGTCCTGAAAACGCAACTCATCTAATGCCAATTGCGGCTGATGCGTTATTGGCACAACCACTACACACAGAATCTAAGGAGGATTAAAGTCATGGCTAAATCAGAAATGATATTTATGAGTTGCAGAGGCTGGGATGCGTGGGGCGATGGTCTGTAAATGTTTCGAATAGATAACACATTTCCACACTGTGAAAAGGTACTGTTACTGAAACAGAAGTACCCTAGAATTTTTCATCAATGTATCACTTTGTGGGTATTTGCCGGATGTCATTCTGACCTCAACGGCACCGACGGCATGCTCTCACGAGGTCTTGAGAGCAACATGAACATACCCCTCAAGACAGCTTCGAAGTGCGTCGAAGCATTGCTCAACGTTGGCTTATGGGAGCTTGATGGCAACGGATACAGGTATCACGACTGGGAACACTGGAATGAGCTAAAGTCCCAGAAACAAAGAAGAAAAGACCAGGCTAGAGAGCGTAAAAAGAAACAACGAAAGGGGGAGAGTCACGCAAATGTCACGCGTGACTCGCGGGGGCGTACCAATACCAATACCAGTACCAATTTAAAAAGAGAGATTAAAAGCCAAGACTGCAAGCATTCGCCGTCCGACACCGCCGTACCAAATCCCCCCCCGATTTTTATCCAGGATAAACTCTGGCTCCAGGTCATCAAAGCTGTCACCGCCACGACCGGCCAGCTCTTAGATGCTCACCGTCACCAAAACGCCGCAGAAGCCATCCTAAGGCTTGCAACCCAGGTCAACGCACAGGAACCCATAAAAATCGTACAAAGGGCTGTGGAGGCATGGTGGGCCGACGAGTGGGTATCCTCGCACCGTCCGACACCGGCTCATCTCGCTAAAAACTTTGACAAATATATCAACACAGGGGCACCCACACCCACCGACATGAGAGAGGAATTTAAAGATATTAGTCGAGAGTACCACACAGCTAAGCAAAATCTTAAACTCGAGCAGTCTGTCGGCAGCGAGCGTGAGCTAGCTAATGCACAAAAAAAGTTTGACAAAATCAAAGAAATCTACAAAGCGCACAAAGCACTTTTACAACCACAGAGGAGGATATTGTGATATCTGGGAGTACAGTTGTAGTAATTTTGGGGAGCATATTTGTGAGTTGGATATGCTACGTCGTTGGGTGGGAAATGGGGCATAGGATCGGAGTTGACTATGGTAAAAAAATCAAAGAAATCGAACGGCTACAAAATATCAAACGTACCACCTCGGCGTTACAGAAAGGCACTCGAGAAAAACAAATTTATAATTCCGCGTATGATGGAACGGATAGGAGTGATAGATCCTAATGTCGACATATATGACTACAAACAATTGCTCAGAGCAATACGCAAGTATACAAAAAAGGGCAAAATCCCGGATGACCTCAACACGCACCGCGCAACCATACTACTGCAAAGAGGAATTGAAGAAGAAAAAATACATGAGGAAAGAGCGAAAGAGGGCGGAAAACTACGAAATCAAAAACCGCCTCAAAATATTGAATACGTGGATACAAAATGAAATGACTAGAGAGAAAGATCCGCGACGGGGGATAATCCATGCTATTATAGAATCTAGGCTCACGGCCAAGCTCCGGGAAAATGGTAAAAAAGCAGGACGAACAAAGGACGTAAAAAGGGCCCACGATTTTATCACTCAGTGGACGCCCAGAAAGTGCATGTACAATGCGTAAAAAAACACCACTAATGGATGAACGAAAAGAGATTGAGGCAATGGTTTATGCCGTAGGACAAGCCGTCGAGGATTTTGTGAATGCAATCCCGTGGGTATACCCAAAATGGAAAAACTACGGGGATAAGCTGCTTAGAAAATATAAGAAATGGAACAGGGAAAGGGACCTTAACTAATGGTACACAAAGAGTACGATGCAATGTTTTATTTCAACGGTCTAGACGGAAAACAGAAAGTGAATATCGTGAATAAAAAACAAGAGACTGCTGCTGTGCTTATGTCGGAACTACTCAACTTTGCCGATGAGGTCAGGGTACGGCGCAAAACGAAAGCCGAGAGGGCCCGGTTGATCAGGGAGTCTAAACTAAAACTGGACTGGTGATGATATGATGCACATACTAGCAATGTGGTTGTGGTTGTTTGGATTTATGGAGGACGGCGATGAAACCCAAGAAACCGAATAGCATAAGGCCGTGGCGTTGTGTTATCCTTGCCGTTGATCCGGGCCAGCATTGGGCTGCAGCTATCTACAAAAATGGAAACCTCATAACGTCCGATCACGCATCGGGTAATAGTATATCAAACATGTGTGACTGCGCTATGCATTTCGCGATCAACGATGAGCTACCATTGATAGCAGTCATTGAATCCCACACTCAGCATGGCAAGTGGGGACCACAACAAATGGCCGGCACGGCCGAGAATGTCGGGGTATGGAAGCACTACATTGACGAGATGCCGGAAATGAAATGGACGCCGAAGGTGTTGAGAGTGCAGGTCAACGAGTGGCGACGAGGCATGTTCGGCCACTGTCAGCAAGGCAAGCATACGCTCTTCGACAAGACCACAAGGAAGGGGCTGGAAGGGCGTGACTACTGGAAGGCTCTGGCATGTCAGAGAGCCGGCGTCGAGAATGACGACGAGGCCGAGACCATCTTGATTGGTGAGTATGCAACGAAGTGGTGGAAGGTCGGCGAGTGCGCCGGGGTTAGGTGGGTACTATGAATAAGGCACTATTGAGCAGCAAAAAACAAGACTGGCGCACACCCAAGGAAGTGCTTGATGTCGTGCGTCAGATGGGGCCTATTGAGTTTGATCCATGCGCTAGTAAAGATAAGAAACACTGGTTTGCTAAAGTGAATTACACTGATTATGATCAACAAAGTGACTTAGGCAAACAACCGCGTGGTCTGTCATTCGCTAATCCTCCATACGGTCACTCGATTCCCGCGTGGGTAGGAAGACTCGAACTCATGGCGCCGAAGTTTTCTGACGAGACTATAGTGCTATTGCCTAATAGACCGGGATCAAGATGGTATCGTACAATGTGGAAAAGAAGTGATGCCTATTGCTTTTGGAACGGCCGGATAAAGTTCGTAGGGGCACTGGGATCGGCGCCATTCCCATCAGTATTCTTCTACAAAGGTCCGAACAAGTGGAAGTTCTGCGATGTATTCTCAAAGCACGGAGACGTAGGAATACCATGAATAAAGTCATCGAAACAGAACTGGTTATGGAAAAGATCCGCAATCTTGCACGGGAGGAGGTTGAACGGCATAAAAAAACAATGCAGGAATATGAAGACAAATACAGAACGGCGCAAAAAAAACAGAGAAAGGCAGCAGTAGAAGCATGAAGCAGGATGACGTGATCAGGTTATATATGTTAGTAAAATCAGGTGAACCATTAGACGAAGAGGATAGAGAAAAGATAATGGCATTATGCATGTACACACTTATGTTGCTGGAAACATTGCTAGACACATATGTAAATTGGCTACAGCGCATAGGACCACACACCAAGATCGCAAAAGTCATAAAGAAAATCATCGAAAGGGACGTGGGTAGATAAATGGCACTCGTAGATCAAATCACTTTTGAACGCATGAGCACGGATAAACAGTTCAACTTTTGCATCAATAGCTGGGGGAAATCGCTGGAATCATTCATTGTTGCAAAAGACAAAATATACCCTAAGGAATACTGGCGGAAATACCATCCAATATTCACGAGGCATTTATTAGAACTACCTCCGTTGATAGCAGTCATCAGGGACGACCCAGATTGCTTTTTAGGATGGTGCTGTGGTAAGCAAGGGCTTCTCCACTATGTTTATGTAAAGAGGACTTACACAGGTAACGGAGTTGCTAGGGAGCTGATATTTGAGACGTGTGGCACGGCGCCCGGAGTATACACCCATGAGACATATTTTCACGAATTTATAAATTCACTTAGAGAAAAAGGATGGAAAAATGAAGGCGAAACAGATATCAAAACAAAAGACACCACAGCAAGCGATGAAAAGTCTGCAACAGACCGTGCAAGAGAAGATGACAACGAAGTCAACACGGATACGGCAAGTCTGGTTCAAAAACAGTGTGCCGAAACCGGGGGATCTAATGATGTCCCAGAGGGTATCGTGGATCAGTAACGAGACGGGTGAGTATGATGTGGTTATTGCAGATCCTACCAAAGTATTGGGCGCCGGGCTGTTTATCAATCACAAAAGGGACGCTGAAAACGTACACTTTGTGCCGTCAGATAACATCGTCGATGTGCTGTTTGAGCGAAAGGATAAAAAACAATGAGCGAACCGATGGTAAAAATCCCCTTGTTTGTTTTTAATCAAATGATGGAGGAGAGACAAACGTGCAAATTGCGCGAAAGGAAGAAGGCCAACGCTGCCGTGGCTAAATATCTCCGAACATTGAGGTCTAAAATACAGCGCGAATACGGAGAGATCGTCGAGATCGTCCAAATCATAGATATAGACATTTGCGATTACGAGAAAGGGTCTGAGGATGCGTAAAACAACGTGTTCAATCTGTTGCCAGATTTCCGAAACGGGCGATGACTACGTGTGTCAAAAGTGCCGAGACAACCCCTTAAGCGAAACAATACTACAGCTGCGCTATCGGGTTGCTTTGTTAGAAAAGCTGCTAAGCATGCAAGCAAAATCATGTTTGTGGGATAAGTTTAGTGATGATAGTCTCAAATACTACCAAGGGGGCCTGTGATGCCGAGGCCCAATGCAGAGAATTGTTATGACTGCACGTTTTGTGTTCACGAGTCGGTGGGTGTTGCAGTGATGTATTTCTGCCAGTTCCACATCGAGTGGAACGATGTTTCATGGGATGCGTATTGTAGTCACTATGTCACTAAAAAGAAAGGGAAAAGGACATTACCGCAAGCGCTAGAGGACCTTGAGAGTCAAATGGTAGGTAGGACACTTATGGAAACACAAGGCAATAAAGCTCAAGCTGCGAAGCTACTAGGAATAAACCGGACGACATTGGTAGAGATGATCAAACGAAAAAAAAGCAGAAGGGCACGGGGAATGTCTCGATCAGGGAGAACAGAATATGAAAGTAAAACAAGACACGGAACCCCTCAAGAATTAACACCGTCTGATAAAATATCATGAAAACGATGTTTTGTAAAGGTGTGAGGAAGAGTAGGAGAAAATGAGGAATCATGAGTTATTGCGCATCTCGCGCGACCGATAATACTTTGAACAAGGAGAATTGCAAAAATGGCTAGACCAATTAAATTAATAGACGAGATCGCTGAAAATCTCATTTCCGATCTAGAAAGGTTCGACGTGAGGACTGCTTGTCAGTTCTCGGGAATTGCGAACACCACATACTATAACTGGAAACGGGCGGGTAGGAGAGATGTCAGACATGGCATCGAGTCGGTGTATGCAAACTTCTGGCGCCGAAGTGAGCGAGCTAGAGGATTATATAAAGGACCTATCGTTTCGGCGCTCAGGACGAAGGCGCTGGAAGGTGACGCCCCGGCTGCTAAAATGTGTCTCATAGCGTCTGATCGGGCAACGTGGGGAGATCAAATCAAGCTGTCAGATGAGATAGACAGATTTCTCACGAAGCTCAAGCAGGGGCTCACAGATGAAGAGTATCAGAAAGTGCTCGATGTCGTGGAAGACTAGAGGATTATATAATGGAAATATCAAAAGAGGAATATGAAGGATTGCAGGAAGCACGCCGGATTTTGGATGAAATCTCCGACACTCACAGCAGGTGTATTGCTGGGTCACCGGTGACGCTAGAAGCAATAAGAAAACTACTGAACCCCCCATCTGTCAGGCCAACACTGGGTGAGCTGGATAAGATTTGGGTGGGAGCTTATAGCAGCGGTGTCGGAAGCAGAAAAAGAGCCCACGCAGTAGTACTGCGCGAGTACATCAAATCGTTGATGACAAGAATGGAGTACAAATATGAGGGAAAACCATTCTGCCTTGGCAATTTATTGGGCGAAGCAGATGAAGACCTCCAATACTACGAAAGTGAGCTGTGATGATCAAGGAAGCGATCGAGACCCTACTATCTATGCGATCAAATGACTAAATTAGGAGCGCATTTTGCTGAAGCAGTGCGCAAAGAGCGAGAGAGGTTGGCGCTCGAAGGCCGTGTGCTTGTTACCCCGGCCAGTCTGCGCTTTGCGGAACAGCAGGCTATGTGGGAAGACACAAGCAAGGCAAAAATAGCGTTTTGTGGCCGGCGTGCAGGCAAGACTCTCGGCTGGGCATTGGATATAGCGCAGACACTGCAAGAGAGTCCCGGGACGATGGTACTGTATGTTGGCATAACTCGTGATGCCGGGAAAGACATAATTTGGCGTGCTTTTAAAGGGTTGTGTCAGCAGTATGGGTGGGGTATAAAGTTCCGCGATTCTGATCTCAGGGCTTTTCACCCCAATGGCGCGCAATTTGTAGTAATGGGAGGAGACAAGTTGCCGGAGTTGGAAAAAGCCAGAGGACCGGAAAAAATAGCACTAGCTATTGTAGATGAGTGTCAGTCACATAAACCATTTAATCTGCAGTATCTTGTGGAGTCTGTTCTCGAGCCCGGTATGATGGACGTAGGTGGCACGCTGTGTCTGTCTGGCACGCCGGGATTAGTGCCGGCTGGGTTTTGGTACGATGTAACAACTGGTGGACGCAAGGGATGGTCAGTGCACAGCTGGACGGCGGAAAAAAATCCGCACCTCACAATGCCGTTTATCGAATTTGTCGAACAGCTAAAAGAGCGGCGAGGCTGGGACGACGAAAACCCTGTGCTGAGACGCGAATACTATCGAGAGTGGATCAAAGATGAATCACGTTTGGTCTACCCATTTGACGAATCGCGCAATGTCATACATACAATGCCAGCATTTGATTCAGGATGGACTTTTGTGCTCGGGATGGACTATGGGTTTGTACACTCGACAGCCTGGTGCGTCGCTGGTTATCCCGAGCATGGGCATGAGGTGTACGTGCTAAAGAGTTTTAAGAGAGCTGGACAGACACCAACAGACGTCGCTGACACAACTGCTAAACTGATCGACGAGTGGAACCCGGGCGTGATCGTTGGAGATTTGGGTGGACTTGGGAAAGCGTATGCGTCACAATTCGAACAGCGGTACGGGATCACGATAAAAGCAGCAAACAAAAAAGACAAACGAGGATCGATAGAGTTTGTTGCTGATTCGCTTCGGACAGGCAACACGCTATCACACGTCAGCAATAAGACGCTGCACAAAGAATGGATGAGTTTGGTTTGGGATGAATTGCATGAGGACATTGCCCCAGGTCAGGACGATCACGAGGCGGACGCGTGGATGTATCTATACAAAGAAACCCCAGCTTATCTCAATCAATTAGAGCCTAAGCAACGGGAGATTGATGGTCTACCCTCGTGGGTTGACCGAGACGACGACGACGAGGACACAAGACAAGACGAGCCATACGACAAAGAGGAGGACATGTACTGATGGATAAAAAACTCTTACGAGAAGAATTGTACAACTACATAAATGAGTTGGTGGATGAAATGGTGGAGGCAGAAGAAGAGGCAGAAGAAGAGGAGGAGGCAACCACAGAGCTTGCAGTGATGAGAGAGGAGCTGGAGAAAAGAATAGATGCACTACACGGGCAACTAGAAACGATAAAAGGGAATGACGCGGCTCAGAGTACAAATATGAGAATACTGGAGAGAAGGGTAGAAGATCTTGCTGACATACCAAGGATCGATCCAGCGGATGTTAGTTATATGAAGGCAAACGTCCAAGCATTTGCCAATGCTGTGAAATACTCAACACAAATCGAGACACTGAAGAACTCAGTAGCGACTCAAAACGCGCTAATTGAATCGTGGAAAACGCAGTGGGGGGCAATGATAGCAGAAATAAACGAGCGGTTGGATGAACTGGAGGTGATAGAATGAAAATATTTCTCGAAAGAATAGCTAAGATACTGTATCTGCCCGGATACATTGAACAGCGACTGCTGGATTTTGGCAGCAATATTGAGCATTTAGATAATAGTTACAAAGATCTGCGAAACAAGCTTGAGAAACGCGAGGATCGTTACCATACCTGCCAAGCAAGCTCATCAAAACTGGCGCGAATGAAAAACGAACTCATGACCCAGGTCAAATCAATGGATCGGATAGTACAACGTGTTGCAGCATTGGAAAAGACGGAGAAAGACCCAAACGACATACTTAAGATAAAGTGGGTGCGTGAGAATATCGGTAAACTAAAGCAATTATCAGGTTGCTGGGAAGACAAGGCCGCTGCATTAGAAGAACGTATCGAGGCGTTGGAAAGGAAAATAGGTGAACCGTGATTGACGATGAAAATAGGATGAGACTGATACGACGCATAGTGCGCGAGCAGACGTTCGACGAAGCATTGTGGGACCGACCGCAGCACGCGTCAGAATCATACACGCAGGACGCTCTTAGGTTGCTGCATATGATCGTCAAACACGTAGACATCTCGGATTTTGAGAATAGACATTGGAAAGGCCACGATGACTGACATACGCGACACGAAAACTCAGTGTGAAGAGTGCAAGAATTCAGAGTGCAGCCAGGTAGGCAAAAGAATACATTGGAAGGCAGGGCACATCTGCAAGTCAAAAGACAAGAAACTGCCTGAGTTTGACATGTCAGGTGTATTTACGCCGCACACATGGAGAGTAGTGTGGAGCCGATCTGACAGCTGAATTAAAAACCGGCAAGGAAACAAAGAAAACCTTGCCGGGGGAGGTAGATATGCATGTAAACATTATCTCAATTTTGAAGAAAGTCAACAAAATGATGAAATATCCGGGAGATTGCAAGTGCGCTCAAATCGATCCAGGACGCGAGGTCCAGCTCGGATGGATATGTCGATCATGTGGTCAGTTGGTTAGACGTACATACGTTGACTACATGATTGATCAGCTAAAAGAGCTCCAACTGAGGAATATGATAAGAGATGTAAAAACTGCTATCAAAGGAGAATTAAAATGAAACGTAGAGGATTTTTGAAAGCAATGCTGGCAGCGCCAGTAATACCTTTTGTGGGGAAAGGGCTGGAGAAGGCCCCGGAACCTGAACCTGAAACAGAGTCGGTAACGGTGCATGCCAGGTCTCAGTCTCTAGCCGATGAGTATGAGCGGGATGCCGCTTATTTTAAACATGACTACCGGAGCAACAAGCTGGGCAAGCTCGATGTGGTCATAAACGACAATGTTGGTGATACGCAGTGGTATCTCATGCCTGACAACGGGTTGAATGAGTTTGTGGTCATAACCGAAAAGGGGGAGGAATGACAAGAAGAAAGTCTGATTTGGAAATACTGATTGATGCGATGCCTATGCTACAGACATGTGGGGTAAATCGGGTGAAAGTGTGCGGCGGGACGATTGAGATCGAGTTTTTTGTTGAGCATGATCCCGAGCTAGTCGCTAAATTACGGAGAGACATGAGAGTCACCCTAACGAAAAAGTTGACAGAAGAAAAAAAATCTGATAGTAGTATAAGTGAGGGCACTGTAGTAGCTGTCCAGCAAAAAGCAAATCTGGAAGGCACAGACAGCGACAGTGGCGGAGATAACGAGCCCGCCGGCGAGGGCGCAGCGACAAATCTGGACCTCGCACACATTGACGATCTCTAATAACTATTGGTATAACACTCCCGATCGAACAGCCGAGTTAATAACATCGGCCGTTCGCAATTGTGCTGACCAACACTCATCTCGCAGAGCTGACGATGCACTTTTCCAGCTGATGTACGGGCAGCGCGATATTTTTGGATCAGGAGAGACTACTCTACGATACGATCCTGATAAGTTGTCTTACAATATATGTAGAGCGGTGGTGAACACTGCTCAAGCACACATCGCTGCAAACAAATCCCGGCCCGTTTTTTTGACAAACGATGCTGATTGGACACTCGCACGCAAAGCGCAAAAATGCGAACTCGCGGTCAATGCTGTGTTTTATGCTAACAATTATTACAAATTGCGCTCGCTGGCTTTTGTTGACGCAGCTGTGAGTTCTGTGGGGGCGCTAAAAGTTTTTGGAGATAACGGTGCTGTCAAAATAGAGCGTGTTTTTCCAGGGGAGCTTTTGGTGGATATTCGAGAGGGTTATTATGGCGATCCTCCAAACCTGTACCAATGTAAGTTAATAGACAAAAATGTATTGAAATCTCATTATCCGACTGCAAGCTGGGCAATCGACTCTACTACAACGGGCGACATGGGATTATTCCAGTGGCTGGGGTATGAATCCACTGATAACCAAGCACTGGTAATGGAAGCGTGGCACTTGCCTGACAGTAAAGGGAAAGGTGGGAAACACGTCATAGCGGTAAGGAATGGTGTGCTGTTTGAGGAGGACTGGAACAGACCCGAATTCCCATTTGGATTTTATAGATGGGAGACCAGGCAAGCGGGTTGGTATGGTATGGGAATCGTCGAGGAATTGCGTTACTACCAACGATCGTTGAATTTCCTCGATATACGGATCAAAGACATGATCCATGCAAACAGCCGATCGACACTAGTTGTACCACATGGAGCAAAAGCTAACATTGAGCATATCAGCAACAATCCTAGAGACATCCTCAGGATCGCCACGGCGGGCGAGAAACCCTATGTGTGGGTAAGCAATGCTGTTCCGCCGGAGTTGTGGCAAGAACGGAAAGACATAATCAATTCCGCGTTTCTTCAGATCGGCGTCAATCGCATGCAAATGGCTGGGGAAAAACCACCGGGGATACAGGCAGCAGTAGCACTACGGGAACTCAATGATCAGGGGAGTAAAAGGTTCCGGCTGAAAATTCAGGACATCGAGCAACTCGATATCGATGTCGCGAAACTCGTCATAAACGAGTTGAAATTCATGGCAGAGAAGGACGAACTAACACCGATAAAATCTAGAGTCAAAAAGAGACACGGGACGTATTTCGAAGACGTAGATTGGACCAAAGTCGCGTTAGAAGAAGACGATTACCACCTCGAAGTGCAATCTGCCAGTTCCCTGCCGCAAAGCACTGCCGGCAGGATTCAGACAGTACAGGACTGGTACGAGGCAGGATTCATTGATCAAAAAGCAGCTAAAGCTTTACTAGACTTTCCAGATCTTGACGCTTATAGCTCGCTAGATCTAGCATCCCACGAAATTATACTCGACAATATAGAGAGCATAATCGAAGATGGTGTCTACGTGTTTCCAGAACCGACAGACGACCTTGAGCTATCAATACAACTAGCCACTCAAAGCTATAATAAATATAGACTACGCAAAGCTCCTACCGACCGTCTTGAGCTGTTATTGCAATACATAGACGATGTAAAGCATTGGCAGGAAGAAGCTCTAAAAGGTGCTAACGAAATGCAGCAAATAGCTGCCGGCGTACCTAGCGCAGTGTCCGGTATTAGAGCACAGCTACCAGGTGGCGGAACAAACTACGAAGCCGCAAGGCTTTTAGAAACTGGAACAGCAATCCAGCAGGGGCAGCAACCAACCGGCGGACCAACCCCAGCGCCACAGCCGCAAAGGTGATCATATGTCTATGGCGAATGAAGGATCGGTACCCAGCGATGATCTCGGAGTGACACAGCAATCTACACCAGCAGATCAGCAGTTACGTCAAGCAGGAGAATCTGCAGCTAAAAGGGCCGTTGAGCTTGAAGAGGCGCTTGAAAAGCAGCAGCTAGGACTCATACAAACACCAACGCAAGACGACGAATCCAGACCAGATTTTGAGGCCAAACACACACAGGCTTTGATCGAGGTAGCAAAGCGAGAGAAGCAAAATCGTGAGATGGCGGCGCAAATGGCGGAATACAAAGCGCAAGCAGAACAGCTCCAAACATTGCAGCAACAACTAAAAACTCCAAAAGAGAGACTGAGGGTTCTCGAAGAACTGGGAGCGGGATACAGGGAGCTAACAAACGACGTTATATCCGCAGACGAAGATCCTTTGACGCCAGAACAAAAAGAGATCCAGCAGCTACGAGCGGAACTACAAACTATAAATACAACGCTTCAAACTCAAGAAGAAGAAAAGGAAAAGCTAATTCAGCAGCAAGAACAAGCGAATGTGCAAGGTTACGTCAAAAAGCTAGTAGACGATAATGTAGATAAATATCCTTTTCTTAAATCGATGAATCAATCAGCACGGATCATCGCCGAGTATAAACAAATACAGGCAGAGACAGGTTTGAACCCAGACGAGCACGAAGTTGCTGCGAAAGTAGAGGAAAAACTCAAACAGGCGGTTTTAGGGAGCGTCAACGGGATGGCTGGCGACGGCTTACTAGAAGACCACCTGAAATCACTTGGCTACGTTAAACAGCAAGGCGCCGTGGCGCCCCAGCAAAAGCCTGCCCAGCAAGCGAATCCATTAACAGGGCAACTACTAAACCCGAAACCAGCGCCTGTGCAACAAACGCAGACGCTAACTAATGGATTGTCCGCAACGCCTGACGAGCCGTTTGACCATGCCGCAGCATTGGCACGGGGAGATAGGGTCGCTTTGCGGAATAATGCAGCGAGAAAGGCTTCCGAGGCCGCCGCCCGTTATGAGGAAAAAGTGGCGAGAGGTGAGATTCTCGAGTGACCTAATCGCGCGAGGTAAAAGAAAATGACACTAACAAGAACTAAATTCCTAGCGTACATGAAAGAACGCTGGGCACGTCCTGATGCAATGATGCAGGCATTGATCGTAAAAGCGCCTTTTTTGGGACTCGTTGAAAAAGACGAGACACTAGGCGGTAAATACTACCACGTGCCACTGTTACAAGTCGGTCCGACTGGTAGATCACACACGTACGCCACTGCAAAAACAAACGCGACTGGAAGCACAGCGGTAGGTTTTGACGTTACTTACGTGTCGAATTACCAAATTGCTAAAATCGACGGCAATACTGTCAATGACACTAAAGGCAATGACAACGCTCTTTATGATGCCATCGATCACGAAATGAAGGCGGCTATCGCGAATATACGTAAAGATATCCGCATGAAGCTTTATAAAAATGTCGGTGGAGCACGAGGACAGATGAGTTCCGCCACGGGCGATACCGCTGTGCTTGCTAACAAAAATGACGTAGTTAATTTTGAGGTCGGCATGAATATCGCCGCTGCCTCAACAGACGGAACAAGCTCATCTCTAAGAGACAGTGGTGATGCTGTAGTATTAAGCGCCATAAACAGGTCTCTCGGTTATCTCACAGCTAGTACTACGTGGAAAACAACTATTAGTGCCATGGGAAACACAGACTATCTGTTTTCAGAGGGCGATTTTGGTGCGGCAATGGCTGGTTTGGATTCGTGGGTGCCTTCAAGCGCTCCCGGAGCTACTGCTTTTTACGGAGTAGATCGGAGTGTAGATACCGTTAGGTTAGGCGGTCACAGGTATACTGGGACGGGTATGCCTCTCGAAAATGCCATCATGAACGCGGCGTCAGAGTCGTCTATGTTGGATTCCGAACCGAGCGTGTGCTTCACAAATACTCTCAACTGGAATAAGATCGCTACGTCTATCGGCGCAGATCGACAGAACCGTATCAGCAAAATATCTAGCACCGATGCGACGGTAGGCTATCAGTCTATCAAAGTGTTAACAGAAGCCGGCGAGATTGATGTAGTTGCTGATCCTGGCTGTCCTGCGGGGTTGATGTATCTGCTAGATATGTCAACGTGGGTTTTGGCATCCGTCGGACCAGTTGTGCATATCATCGACGACGATGGTCTGAGCATTCGCCGAGGTTCCGGTGATGACTGGCTTATTGAACTAAAGAGTCGTGCTAACCTTGCGTGTCGTGCGCCCGGCAAAAACACTCGAATATCAATATAAGGAGGATGCCATGGCTTTCGATTTTGATCGTCAAACTAAAGAGACTACTCATAAGAGTATAGTTGAGCTAGAAGGGCATTTCCGCCCTAACACGTCCAGCGCTTGCACATCTGCTCAGATAGTTGCTAACTGGATCTTGAGCGTAGCACATACTGCTACAGGTGTTTACACTGTCACAATGAAGACGAGTTACAGAAATCTTCAAGGTGTTTTGGCCGCGACAGGGAGCCTACGCATTGCAGGTACGGCATTGAGCTGGGGAAGGCTAGGTGCAATAGACCTCGCAGCCGGTACCATTGTCTGCTACACATTCACCGAGGCAAGCGACACAACGGCGTTGGCTGACATCACTGCAGCGAGCGGTTCTTGCTTTGATATACGGCTAGCTCTACAATATGCTCCTATTGTTGATGGCTCAGGGATTACTACTACGTAATGTCGTCCTCCCAACAACCCCAAACCCTAACTGCCCTTCTCGGTATCACAGATGTAGATATTGAGGAGGAGCAGTTGGACTTAAAAAAAGCCGCTTTTCTTCGATACCAGGAAGCGTTAAGGGGCGATGATCTCGAAGAACAAATGGCGGCTTTCGACGGCTATCTAGACGTAAAGGATCTAAACGATGGCGAATAGACACCGCACACTTGCTGATCTGGTTGCAGACGTCAGGAACCGCTCTGGTTTGGAAGCCAATACATTTAGATCTGACTCTGATATTGCCCGATATTTAAACGAAGCTGGTTATAAGCTGACGGGATTGATAATATCCAATTTCCCGGATGCTATGTTTTTGTATAAGTCCGGGACTATCTCGGCTGTTAGCGGTACGTCAGCATATGATTTACCCGGCGATTGTTTCCAACCATACGCTCTGAGAGTAACGCTAGACGGCCGCCGGATAGACATCCCAAGGGCTGACATAGACGACTTAGATATCGAGGTTAGCGATGCCGGATGGAGCCAGTATGGACATAGACCCGCGTACCGGATGATGGGTTACGGGACCAGTGCAAGCGGGCTGCAGGTTGTGTTTATGCCGACGCCAACGGCGAGTTATACAGTCACAGTGCACTACATACCAGCTTTACCGTTCGCCGACAAATCAGCGGCAGGTTCATTCCCCGGCGATGGAGTAGAAGACATGTCGTCGGACGCTGACCATGCTTTTATGTCCCAGTGGGGATGGGAGTCGTGGCTTGTGATAGAAGCGTCTATAATGATCAAGAATGACCAGGAAGAGGACGCTACAACGCTAAAAATGGAGCGTGGTGAGTGGTGGGACATTATCAGCAATCAGATCAAAAGCCGCGAAGGGACCTCGGCACCGCAAGTACGTGACTATTACGCGGCAGAATACCGCAAGGAAAGAGATTACAGATACCGATGAAGGCGTTATTCAGACTGCCGGTTTTGTTAGCACCAGATAAACCAGAACTGGAACGGCATGCTCGTCAAACTAAAGAAGCTATTGAGGACGGGGGGCGGCGTCTGGAATCCGTTGGTATCATCGACGGGCATCTCTTAGAAGACATTGAACTACCTATCACGACTAACACCGCTGTCAATC
>PJEL010002247.1_pt1 | contig 18099 bp, 19 predicted proteins | sample 1853271 | NCBI WGS metagenome assembly PJEL01 (sample SAMN08108733, study PRJNA415343) | Invertebrate metagenome, whole genome shotgun sequencing project. | host: Globobulimina | place: Sweden: Gullmar Fjord | collected 2015-08
AAAGTCTGGTTCATCTACGGATTCGCAGCCGGCTCAACATCCGTCCCCGGTTGCCCCGACATAGTGGTGGACATTGACACTCCCCGAATCTTCGGTCAAGCGAAGGCTGACAACGATGGCAATGCCACGCTGATCCGTTATGTACCCGATACCGCCCGTGGTTTGGAATTGCACTTGCAAGCTGTTAGCGGCCAACGGTGCGCGACCACAGGCGCGTTGTCGGTGGTGTTTGATTGAGTGGTTGGCATGCATGCAAGCCATGATGGATCCCGACCGCAGCGACGGGATGACGGTGGATGCGTCATGCAGAGGCGCGATGGGGGCCTTCTTCGAGCAAGACGAATTTTCCATCTGTATTGACGCAGTTCATCGTTCGGTTCTTGCCTGATCGCTTGGCCGCGTAAAGCGCCGCGTCGGCTAGTGACACGAGGTGTTCGCCGTCCGTCACTTTGCAGACGGAAGTGCAAGCAACGCCGACGGACAGGGTGACCATTGGCATATTACTTACCGAGAAACCACTGGTTGTTTCTGCGCGATTAAAGAGCTGTCGAATGCGGTGAACAAGTGCCGCGGCGGTAGCGCTATCGGTTTGAGGCATAAGGAGGAGAAATTCATCACCGCCGTACCGCGCGGACAGATCTGCTTCCCTTGCGCTTTTAGTAATGATGCGCCCCAATCGAGCAAGCACATCATCGCCAGCTTGATGGCCATGCGAATCATTAAGCTGCTTGAATCCGTCAAGGTCAATCATGATGGCGGCAAGTGGGGTGGTGTATCGAGTGGCTTCTGCGAACATGCGATCAAGCGAGTTGTTCACATGCCTTCGGTTGTGTAAACCAGTCAGAGCATCGGTATGAGCCATTGCTTCGAGCTTACGAACCATCTCAGCGAGTTGGCCATTGGACTCTTGGATTCTCTCAAGAGAACTTTCGAGATCTTGTTGGAGGCGAGTGTTCTCACGTTTGATGCGAAAGACTTCCAGATTTTTCTCAATCGTCAAAGGAATAAGATCGAACATCTCATCTGATTTGACGACGTAGTCGTAGGCTCCGGTGCGAATGGCGTCCATGACCACGGCCACTTCGCGCTCACTGGTAACCATGATGACCAACAGGTCGGGACGCCTTGAAAGCAGGATCCGTAGTGCGGCTAATCCGTCGCCGTCCGGCAAGTGATAATCGCACAATACGACATCAAAGAGCTCGAGATCGGCTTCTTTGCATTTGGCGAGGGAACCAAGAACGGTTGCGCAGTTGGGGCCAAACCGATCGGTGAGCGCTTCAGCGATCAGCATACCGGTGTCCGGATCATCCTCGATGATCAGTATTCGTAATGCCGGCTCGATTGGGTCCATAAGTATTACTGCTACCGTACTAGGAGGTGCACCTTTGTTGTCGTTACCCATTGCCTTGATGGTGGGGCTCAGGCAATTGTCTCAATCCTCACGCTGCGATGATGTGTGTATCGGCCGATCCGGAGTCGACAATTCGTTTGCCGGGTATTCGGATCTGAAACTTTGTACCTTTTCCAACTTCACTTTCGAGAACGATCGTGCCTCCCCAGCGTTCAACCACGGCCCGAACGGAAGCCAGTCCGACGCCGCGTCCAGCCGGCGCAGGGGATGCTGATTCATCGGGAGGAGTTACTTCGATGCTTGCGCCTCGACAAAAGAGGTCAAAGACGCGTTCGCGAGCGTCATCGGGAATGCCTATGCCGTTGTCTTCAACGGTGATGACGAGCCATTGGTCCTCTACGGTTTGAAAGACGCTGATGCGGCCATGCGAATTGTCACCCATATATTTTATAGCATTGTCGAGAAGGTTGAGAAACACCTGACGCACCAGTCGGGGCTCGATATGCACCACGGGGAAATCGGTGTCAATGTCGACCACAATGCCTCGCTCGGTGATCTCCTCATCGAGGGCTTCTCGAATCTGCTTAAGCATAACATTCAGGTCAACATCGATGGTCTTGTATGGCCGAGTCCGCAATTTTGAGATCTCCAGGAGGTCGTCCAACATCGCCGTCTCCATTGCGACGTTGGCTTCGATCCGTTCGATGCGATTGGAAACTTCTGCGGGCAACGTGTCTGCATGTCGTTTGCGAATGAGCCTCGCCATGCCGGCGATGTTGCGCAATGGTGCATTGAGATCATGCGTTACCGTGCGGATGAATTCGTTCTTCGTTTCAATTTCTTTTTCTAACAGGTCGTTCACTGTTTGTAGCTGGGAGGTACGGTGATCAACCATGCTCTCGAGATTGGCATTCGATTGCAAGAGTTTTTGATGCGTTGCACATAACCGCTGGGTCATTTGGTTGAATGAACTTGCAAGTTGCCCGATTTCATCTTTGCGGTTTATTCGCAGTATTCGCGGGATTGCGCCGGCTGACATGTCTTCTGCTGCCCGTGCAATTCGACGAATCGCGCGCGTGAGGCGACGCATAAGGAAGAAGATGGTCGGGACCGTTGCGGAAACGACAATAAGCGAAACCAACCAGCCGAGATGTGAGATGTTGGATCGAAGCGTGGTGAGCACTTGGTCCGCAGTCCCGATCGCGACGAGGCCGAAGTTAGGGTCAACATTACGACTATTGAGGACAACGGGAGAATGCGGGGGGTTAGATGTGAATCTGATGGGTCGAAATGAGACCATCGAGGCGGCATCAACGGCATTGTCCATGGTCTGTGGGAGATCATCCTGCCGCAATGGCGTTTGGTGGCGATGCGGGTTGACGGTCATTGAATTGTGTAAAGTGAAGATCTTCCAATCGTGCTGGTTGAGGACGTGATGTGCGATGGGCTTGCCGTCCGCATCAAATACTTCGAGAAAGGTTAACCGTGGCTCACCCCTGCAAATGGTCTCGAGCGTTCGGGCAAGGTCGTCCGCATCTTGTGAAACCGTCGATGCGTGAGCAAAATGGGACTGGACTCGAATCGCTACTTCGAGTGATCGCTGCTGAATGGTGGAGTCGATCCTATTGGAAATCATCCGAACGAGGAGGAGATTGGTCGTCGCGACCGATAACCCGACAACGAGTCCCATGACCAGCGTTACTCGCACCTGGAGGCTGATTCCTGTGGGGAAGACTGTAAATGACATGATTCGACTGAGCATGGTCAATGAGAGTGATTCCGTTCGACACACACTTAAAGGGTAGTAGGCCTCAGCACCGGGCTGCATTACCTTTGTCTTCGGTTGAATATGGGGCCTCCTTTGGCACAAAATGTCTAGTGATCGTGGGTCGCAGTGGATCAATGGATCCCCCCTAAAATCGGGGGAGCGAGTGTCCAAAGCGGGCCGAGAGAGTCGTCTGGCTTGTCCGGAGGCTTGACCCGCCTAAACTTGCGTCTGTCCATCGGTCGTTCAACGGTCGAGGGGCAGGTATCTAATTTGCATACCGCTACCCGTTTGAACCACGGCGTTGCTCGTCCAAATAGGCCTGGATGAGCTGTCTAGCCGGTTTCGCTTGCTGTGTTGGCAAGGACCGATTGGGGCGTTCGTGGGAGGCAGGAGGTTCTCATGGCCAAAAAAATTGCTGAAGTATTTAAGATCATGGCTCCCGGTGGACAGGCTACTCCAGCCCCTCCGCTTGGTCCCGCGCTTGGTGCCAAGGGCATCAATCCCGGTGGATTCATCCAGAAATTCAACGAGATGACGAGCGAACTGAACGGCAAAGTCGTCAGTTGTGTCGTCACAATGTTTGAAGACAAGAGCTTCAATCTGGAAATCAAATCCTCTCCCGCATCTGTACTGATCAAAGAGAAAGCTGGAATCGAAAAAGGTTCTGGTGAACCCCACACGAATTTTGTGGGCACGATTACGTGGGATCAGTGCAAAGAGATCGCCGACGAAAAGAAGGAAGATCTCAATACATCGGATGTGGAAGCTGCTGCCCGCGTTATTGCGGGGACGGCTCGTTCCATGGGTGTAAAAGTTACAGACTAACGCAGAGGGGTATGACACGATGGCGAATGAAAATACAAAACGAGCGAAGAACAACGCATCCCGAGTTCCCGCTGATGCACTTCCTTTAAAAGATGCAGTTGCGGCGCTCAAAAAATATGATGGTCCGAAATTTGACCAAGCGGTCGATATTTCAATGCATCTTGGCGTGGACACCACCAAAGCAGATCAAGTCATGCGTGGCTCGATTGCACTCCCCAAGGGAATTGGTAAGACCAAGCGCGTTGTAGCCTTTTGTGGCTCTGACGATATTGAAGCATGCATGGCGGCGGGTGCGGTTGAAGCAGGCGGCGCGGAAGTGGTGAAGAAAATCGAAGGCGGCTTCATGGATTTTGATGTCGCAGTCGCTTCGCCGGACATGATGCGGGTGGTGAGTAAGCTTGGTCGTGTACTCGGCCCTCGCGGCCTGATGCCTTCACCGAAGGCAGGTACGGTCACCAAAGATGTTGCTTCCGCAGTTACCGAGTATTCCGCAGGCAAAGTGGAATATCGTGCGGACAAGACGGGCAACATTCACGCTTCGGTTGGTCGGATGAGCTTTAGCGAGGAAGATCTGGTTGAGAACATCGGCCACTTCATTCACGTGATTGATAAAGCAAAGCCCGTAGCGGCCAAAGGCACCTACATCAAGAAAATTGCGATCAGTGGAACCATGACGCCCAGCGTCAAGATTGATCACTGATACACCACCACCTTGCGAGAAGCACCCTCAGGATTTGTGAGATCGCACCCGCATTACGGGACAATCGGGAATTAGAAACCTGATTGCAGCGAGCCGAATCTTGAAGAAAGTGAGTACGACATGAGTAAGCAAGTCAAAGACATGCTTGTCAAAGAATACCAGAGTCGATTGGACGGCGTCGATGATGCTGTCCTGGTCGACATCCGAGAATTGAACGCGAATCAAAACAGTGATTTGCGTAAAGGCCTGCGATCCAAAGACATTCGTGTCACCGTGATCCGCAATAGTTTGGCCAAAGTGGCGTTCGCAGATACCGGTCTGGACGGGCTCAGCTCGATGTTGAATGGTCCCACTGCCATTGTGTACGGGGCAGAATCTGTCGTCAATGTAGCTCGAGAGATCGTGGACTGGTCCAAGGAACTCAAGAAAATTGAGTTGAAGGGCGCCATTCTCGACGGCGAACTCTTTGAAGGAAAATCGGGCGTTGAACAGCTTAGCGACTTCCCAACACGCGACGAAGCTCAAGCCCAAGTCGTGCAGTTGGTGCTCAGTCCAGGTTCACAGCTGGTCAGTGCCGCGACCGCACCGGGTGCCAACATTGTGGGCATCGTCAAAGAGATTATCGAGAAGTTGGAAGATGGCGAGACAATCGCCAAGGTTGGCTAAGAATTTGTTTGGATCACTTCGCCGAAGCTCGGCGGAGTGCTTGAATTGGAATTTGTAACACACGCATTCGACGGGCCTGGTTTTATACCTTGGGTTAAATGATCAGCGTTGGTCACCTCTTGAGTGCGATAGTTTATTAAGATTGTTTGGAGATTTATTATGTCTGACGAAGCAGCAACCACAGAAGAAGTCAAAGAGTTTGAAGCCGCCATTAAAGATTTGGGCGACAAGATTGCCGGCCTGACTTTGAAAGAAGCGGTCGACCTCAAAGATTACATGAAACAAGAGTACGGCATTGAGCCCGCAGCTGGCGGTGCAGTCATGGTCGCAGGTGGCGGCGGCGGACCAGCCGAAGAAGAAGAGCAGACCGAATTCGACGTCATGCTCGTTGCGATCGGCGAAAAGAAAATCGCGGTCATCAAAGCAGTCCGCGAAGCCACCGGACTCGGCCTCAAGGAAGCCAAGGCGTTGGTCGATGGCGCACCCGCAGCCGTCAAGGAAAAGATTTCCCAAGACGAAGCCAACCAGCTCAAATCCTTGCTCGAAGAAGCTGGTGCAGGCATCGAAATCAAGTAACCACTCGATTTCAAAGGCCTCAGTTAGTAGAGAATTACAGACACGGGATTGGCTCATACGAGTCGATCCCGTGTTGCGTTAAGTTAATAGGATACAAGAAAAGCGCGCAGGAATAAAGAACGCACAGGAATCGTGCGGGTATCGATACATTCTGGCTGCGTAGTGGCCTGTTGCCCCGAGCCCCGATACGCTCCCGGGGATGATTCCGGATGAATGTGATCTCTACTAGTGGAGCATGGTGCCCGTGGCAAACAGCGATTCGAATCAACAACCACTTCACTTGATCGAAGCATCTCACTTGCACGCTCGTAGAGAGCGTGTGTTTTTGATTTTGGCCGGCTTGTTTCTGGGTACTCTCACGATGTTGAACTTGCTGGGCATCAGCCGGTTTATCGTTTTTGCATCCTGGAGTGAGAATACCGGATGGCAATGGGGGACGTGGGGCGAGATTAGTTTCGCAGTAGCAGTGGGCGTGTTACCCTATCCGATGACATTTTTGTGCACGGACCTCATCAGCGAATTCTATGGCCGATCGCGGGCCAACTGGGTGGTGTTCGTCGGACTTATCCTCAACGCGTGGGTGATTTTCATTTTGTGGATCGCTGGTATGCTCCCGGTCATCCCCGAGATGGATCCAGCAACGCATTTGCCGACAACTGATTCCAGTGAATACGCATTTTGGGTGATTCGACATCTTACGTTTGGCGCTGTTGCAGCTTCAATGATTGCGTATATGGCCGCTCAGTTCTGTGATGTGTATCTGTATCATTTTTGGAAACGCCTTACCAAAGGAAAACACCTTTGGTTGCGGAACAACGGCTCAACGATGGTGAGCCAGTTGGTAGATACCATTGCAGTTATTTTGATAACCCATTATTGGGCAGGGGCTCTTCCCATGTCGGATAACACCTCAATTGGTCAGCAACTGTTGATGTACATTGCGACCGGTTATGTATTCAAATTGGTGATGGCCTTGCTCGATACCATACCGCTCTATTATGCAGTGGGATTGCTGAAACGATTCTTGCAGTTTGATCCGACTGCCGAACACAACATGGGTACACTGTAACCTCGGATCACATTGAGCAATGACCCAATGACTCAATAGTTCGAAACGTCAAACAAGGAAGCGTGTTGCATGGGTGATCTTGACCATCTCTTTGAACAAATTGCGGCAGGGGAGATTCCATCTTACAAAATCTACGAAGATGATCTCGTGTATGTTTTTCTAGATATTAATCCCGGGAGCCGTGGACACACGTTGGTGATACCCAAGGTGCGGGCAGAATTTGTGCATGAAATGCCCGAAGAAACGGCGGCGGCAATCGGCCGAATCCTACCTCGGATTGCCCACGCCATCATGCAAGCGGTGGATGCAGATGCATACAACATTCTCAATAACAACGGTGCCACCGCAGGACAAGTGGTTCCACACGTCCACTTTCACATCATTCCGCGATTCATCAACGAGCCGAAGGAACAGGCGGGGATGTCTTTTACATGGTCGCCCGGCACCTTGAGCGAGCATGATGCGAAAGAGCTTCAAACCGCGATCGTGGCTGAGTTGCATTAGCCATCCATTGAGGCATCGGGCTTCCAGAAGCCAAGCTGCCGTCGACGGGCGGACCGCTCAAGTTGTTGAAAATACGTCATCAATGAATGGGGCCAACTCGGATCATTCTCCGCCAACCCTGCTCGCAACAATTGTTCGGCGAGATTGATCTCAGGCCCATTCGGATCAGAATCACTCGGCAAAATGTCAACATGAGCGACGACCCGGCCAAAGGGGCCGCGCGTTCGATGACGTTCCAATCGCAATCGCACCATGCGTCCCTCTGCCAATTCACGGGCCAAATCACTCGCCTCAATTGCATAGGGTTCGGGTGGTTGAGCAGTGGTGATAGATCGAGAATTTTGAGATCGCCTTTGTACGAGTGGGGGAGTGTTCATTTCCGGGCAATCGATTCCCCATAGGCGGACACGCGTCGTCAGTGTCTTATTGTGCTGATCCGGAATATCGACTTCGATGGTGTCGCCGTCTATGACGCGCAAGACGTGAGCAATGCGTGCATCGTACAACGTGCTCTCACTCGGGGCGGCGAATAGGTACCCAGCGCGATCAAGGAGACTGACGAAAACGAGTACAAGAAGCAGTACAACCGGTCGGCCATACTTCCAAATGAAGATCCGCCGCCGAATCAAGTGGCGATCTCGCATTGGGGCGGGTGTCTTTCGACGTCGCTTTTGGCTAGATGGTTGGGGTGCGGATGAAGTGCCCACTCTTTCCTCCCGATTTCTCTTCGAGCTGAACGTGTTCAATGACCATCGCGCGGTCAACCGCTTTGCACATATCGTAGACAGTCAATGCCGCTACCGAGGCGGCCGTCATCGCTTCCATTTCTACGCCTGTTCTCCCCGTGTTGCGCACGGTAGCTCGAATGGCAATAGCATCAGATTGTAATTCGATCGCAATGTCGACGGCATCTAAGGCCAATGGGTGACACAGCGGAATGAGATCGCTGGTACGCTTGGCGGCCATGATCCCGGCGACCCGCGCAACTGCAGCGACATCCCCTTTCGGAATAGAGCCGGACGAAATCATTGCAATTACATCCGGTCGAGTGCGTACACATGTACTTGCAATTGCTTCGCGCTTCGTTACTTCTTTCGCGCCCACATCCACCATGTGCGCTTCATCGCGATCGTTTAGGTGCGTCAATTGCGCTTTGGGATCGACATGAGATTCATCTCCAGTGATGGTCATATGCGAGATTGCCTTTGTATTAGATGCTCTGTTCGTAGCACAGCCTTCGGCCGATTGGTATGTTTCATTATAACGCAATGTGTGTCAAGTTCGCCACCTTGAATGAGCCAATAACCTCTCATGTTCTGAGGGGTGTTGCGGAAGGGCTGTGACTTATTCAGCGATTGGCATAGTCCATAACCGTCAATCAATTGACTTCCTCAGGCGTTCTCGTGGTATTTGGGTGCTTGGTGGCCGACCGATGATGAGCAGCCGTGATCTCGACGGCTTAATGACTCCAGGAGGTGTACCCGTGCATCGGTCGATTCAACCATTCCTATTCATTTGCGCTGTGTTGGTGGTAAGCATTGCTCAATCTGCCTTGGGCCAAGTTCGGATTGAGATTACCAATGCGAATACAAATCGAAGTGCTGAGCGCACGCCAAGCCATCAGGACAAGTCCAATCAGCACGTGACGTACGATGCTTCGGTGTCGACCATTCGGAAGCGATTGGGCAAGTCCTTTCGTGATCATCGCACAAATCATTTCGTCATCGTGTCCGATGCAGATTCGAAATCTATACGCAGGCTCGCTTCGACGTTGGAGCAGACTCATCATCAGTTTGTTCGCTCTTGTCGACGCATCGGCTTGGAGACCACGCCACTCCCCCGCACATTCCCTTGCATCTTGTTCAGCAAGCGTCAAGAATTCCTGAACTATGGCCAACAGTATGACAATCTTCAAGTGGAATGGGTTGGCGGGTATTACGCCTCCGCGGGAAACTATATGGTGTTCTATCTCCCCGAAGATGATGCGTCGATTGTCAATGCAAATGAACAACTCGCGCAATTGGACACGCGGGTTGAGTCTTCAAAAATCCAACTCAAAGCAGCTCGTCAACAACGCAACACTGAGCGTGCAAGATTGCTTCAGGAACACATTCGAAAACTAACCATGCATATTAAATCGCAGCAGCAACGCATCAGCGATGTCGCTTCTGATCATGCTGATGCTCGTACGATTCATGAAACGACCCATCTGCTCGCATTCAATATGGGGATTCAATCTCGATACCGAGTGCCGCCGTTTTGGATGTCGGAGGGATTGGCGACCAATTTTGAATCACTGGATCCTGGGCATGCATTTGGGCCGGGGTTTGAGGATGCACGTCGGCGTAGTGATTTTTCCACTTGCCTTCAAGAGGATCGATTAATGCCGTTGGCGGAGTTTCTCAGCTTTTCTGATGTGGGGCCTTCCCAAACCGAAGATGAGGCAGAGGTGATGTACCCGCAGGCGTATGCATTCTTTAGCTGGGCCTATCGATTTCGAAAGGAAGCGTTGGCGCAATGCTTTCGTGATTTCGGGGCGGACCATAATGAAAAAGGTGCGCTCCCCCCTGGGGTGTTGGATCGAGCGAAAAACCTAGAAGTTATTGTCAGCGCCTTTGGTCCCATTGACAAACTGGAGCGTGATTGGCTCCGTTGGGAGCGTGGGCAGCTCAAAAAATAAGGAAGCCCGTACGGTCAAATGTACGAGCCTTCACATTGCGGTGGACCACAGTCCTATTTGTTGACAGGCTTACTCTTTAATAGTCATCATTGCCGCGCATCTGCCCACCCATTTCACGGGAGAACTCACCTAGGGCGATAGCATTGATATGAAGGTCGCCGAACATCAGATTGGTACGGTTTCGATGTCGAAAGGCATAGGATCTTAATTCGATGACCACCCGAAGATCCGAGCAGCCCAAAATCATGTCGTCCGAGCCGTAAACTCGGTCAAAGCCCTTGAGCCGGGCAAATTCTGTAATGCCGAAACTGTTCACCTGATCCTCTTCTGCTTCAGGGCATACCAGTGACCATATTGCCGGCTGCCGTTTGGCGGCCGCTTCCAGAAGTAGATCAAATGGTGCATTCGAATCAGATCGGACAGAGTCAGATTGGCCCTTGAGTCGGATGGGGTCGCCTCCGCCACCGTTCTCTCGAAGGCGATTCTTGCGGTCATCGTCGCCACTCAGGTTATTTTCATCGGGTGCATCGCTATCTTGGAAGTCGTAGGCCGAGTTTCCCCAACGCTCATTTCCGATTGCATAGTGAATTTGGCCAACTTGGCGAAGGTTGGATGCACATTCGATTGCGACGGCTCTATCGCGGCCGGCAGCGAGGGCAGGAGCGAGTATGGCCACCAAGACCGAAGTCAGGGCAAGCAGAATCAGCAATTCGATGAGTGTAAACGCATGACGCACGATCATTCTCCGTCCAAGAAAGACTGCATTTACTATACAGCATGCTATCCTTGTATGAAAGCTGAAATTGGCCAGATCTTTCAATTTTCATTGCGTATTTCAGAATGTCACCCCGATTGGCTAGTCTGATTGGAAAATGTACCGCGTGTGGCCCCAATATTATGGCAGTTCTTGTTCTAAAGTTTGGTGGGACATCAGTTGGTGATGTCGAAGCGGTCAATCGCGTCGCCGCCAGAGTGGCAGAATTCTGGTCGGACGAAGTCGGCGTGGTCGTCGTTGTGTCCGCCATGGGAAAGACCACTGATAGTCTGGTGAAGATGGCGAATCTAGTGAATCCTGATCCGCCCCCCCGCGAGCTCGATATGCTGCTGTCCAGTGGTGAACAAGTCTCTATCGCATTACTGGCAATGGCGTTGACGAAGTTGGGTAGGCCAGCGGTCAGTTTTACGGCTGGGCAGATCGGCCTTTGTACCAGCACCGCCCATACACGGGCACGCATACTCCGCGCGGATTGCGATGAGATCCGACGGGTGCTCCGAGATGGGCGAATCGCGGTGGTCGCCGGTTTCCAAGGAATTACAGAATCTGGGCAGATCACCACGCTCGGGAGAGGCGGATCGGACACCACCGCGCTTGCTCTGGCTGCAGCGCTCCATGCTGACCGATGCGAAATATTCACCGATGTGGACGGTGTATTTACCGCCGATCCCCGCAAGGTTCCAGGGGCGTGCAAACGCAAGTTGATCTCATTCGATGAAATGCTGGAATTAGCGGTCCTCGGAGCAGGGGTCATGCACCCCCGCGCGGTCCTGTTTGGCCAACGGTATGGCATCCCTATTCATGTACGGAATTCTCGACATGCAGAGCAGGGCACACTTATCACCGGAGCAAGTACGATGATGGAAGAAGAAGCAGTCGCAGGGTGTGCACTTAAAGAAGATTTGGGGCGAGTGACATTGCTTGGGCTTCCCAACGCGGACGGTATCCAAGCAAAGATATTCTCTGCGCTTTCTGAGCATGAAGTGTTTGTGGATGACATTATCCAAACCACGGCTGGCTCGGATCGAGTCAACATTTCGTTCACCGTCGATCATGTGGATCTTAGCGATGTTAAGCCAGCCATGGAAGCAGTCTTGCGAGGAGTGGGTGTGGGTGAAATGGATATCGATGTTGGATTGTCCAAGGTCTCTGTGGTCGGCTTGGGAATGCGATCCCAGACCGGCGTTGCGGCCAAGATGTTTGAAGCATTGCGAGCAGCGAATGTTTCGATATCCAATATCACAACCTCCGAAATCAAGATTTCGTGTATCGTCAACCGCCCGGATGGCGAAATGGCCTTGAACGCAGTGCATCAAGCGTTTGAACTCGATCAACTCAAAGAAGCGCAGTCCATCGACAATTTGCCTTCATTGAATAAGAATGCAGGTGAGCGTTCTGTCCTGTTGAGTGATGCCATTCGTGAAAACGCGGGGCCATCGTGATGACTGCATCAGATCCCGCGGCTGAGTCTTCATCGTCGGCCAAGATCGACCACGCAGTCGTGCTGTTGTCCGGCGGGCTTGACAGCGCCACTGTGCTCGCCATCGCGCAACAAGAAGCCAGAAGTATTACTGCGATGTCATTTGATTATGCGCAGCGACATCATTGTGAGCTTGAGGCGGCGAAAGCAGTGGCGGCAGCGAATAATGTTGAAAAGCACGTCATCATGCCCATCGACTTACGCATGTTCGGCGGATCTGCCCTCACTTCCGACGCCATCGATGTTCCCAAACATGAAGCAGATGCCACGCTTGATGAGTCCGCGATACCGGTAACGTATGTGCCCGCTCGGAATACAGTGTTTCTATCACTCGCATTGGCATTGGCAGAATCTATTAGTGCGTTTGATATTTACATGGGCGTGAATGCGGTAGATTATTCAGGCTATCCCGACTGTCGGCCGGAGTTCATCGAAGCGTTTGAAAAGCTTGCGAACCTCGCCACCAAAATCGGTGTCGAAGGACAGTCCATTCGTATCCATGCGCCGCTGATTCACCAAACAAAGTCTGAAATTATCCAACGAGGCATGCAGCTCGGCGTCGATTATGCGTTGACACACAGTTGTTATGATCCGCATCCCGAATCCGGTGCCGCTTGTGGTGCCTGTGATTCGTGTCTCCTACGAAAACGGGGTTTTGAAGAGGCGGGCGTGGCAGACCCGACTCGTTATAGCCCCACCAATGAGTCCGCAAGTTGCGGCAGGATGTCTACATCATGAGTGCAACACCCGATCCTTCATCGCCGCGTTACCGGATTTGTAAATCATTCGAAGTTGAGTCCGGCCACATGTTGTCCAAGCATGCAGATCGTTGCCGTTTTCCGCATGGGCATTCACGACGTATTGATATTGTGTTATCTGCAGATGCCTTGGATGATCATGATATGGTGTGTGATTTCAAAGCGATCAAGACTGCAGTAGCAGACTATTTGGACACTTTTGATCACGCGATGGCGATTAATTCGAATGATCCAAATCTTGAGCGATTGCAAGCATCGAGCGAACGTATGGTCGTCTTTGAAAACACTGATCCAACCACCGAAGTGATGGCCAAGGCAATCTTTGAGTACGTCACTCGACGTATTGCAGGCGGGACTGATGCAGTTGATGGATTGTCTTCATGGAATTTTGCGGCCGGTTTGCAAGTCGAAAAAATCCGAGTCACCGAAACCAGCACCAGCTGGGCAGAATACGGCTATTGAGAAGCGGTACACTCAACACAAGTGGGCAGTAGGACTTAAGTCCTACTGTTCTACTTCAGCGTCCGACTGCTCTACACTGTGTGTCAGGTATTACTAGAAGAAACAAAGCGTACGAATGCATATGTACATCATCATCAGAATGTAAACATCCGCTTGGTTGTTCTGGAAAGGCACAGTAGGACTTAAGTCCTACTGCCCACTTCGTGGGTGGATACCAACCGAATACCGGAGGAGATGAGAGTTGGCCCAAAACCATCAATCCAAAGAGACATGCAGATCGCATCAGCATGACAATCGTCTCTATAAATCGCAACATCGATATGAACACTGGTATAGAGACAATCAAGTCTACTTCATTACCGCCCGTTGCAAGGGCAAGTACCCCGCGTTCAGCACAGATCGTGCAAAGCTGATTTTTTGGGATCGGTTTGAGCACTATTCAACCAAGCATCGCTTCAATCCTTGGGTAACCTCACTTCTGAACAATCATTATCACACGATCGGCTATCTGCACCAAGGGACTGACCTTGCTCCAATGATTCGATGCATTCACGGGTCGGTAGCGAAACTGGTCAACGACACACTCCAAACGATAGATGGAACAACGAACACCGCAGCAGGATCTGGCCAAGATTCCGAATGTTTGAACGGTGGCCGTCTCTTGCCATTTTGGGGCGATGGGCGCAAGACCTATTTCGACGGCTGTATTCGAGATAGAAAGCAGGCGCGCAGCGCATATCAATATGTGCTTCATCAAAGTGTTCGCCATCGTATTGTTGACAACTGGCAAACGTACGAACACACGCGCGTAAACGTTGAAAGGCAGGATGCGATTACTTATGCGGTAGAGCAAGACGCATTCATGAAAAATGTGCCATACCGCAGGTATGAACGCACTCAAATCAGGCAGTAGGACTTAAGTCCTACTGTTCTTCTCTGCACGTTCGGTGTCTATCGAATGAACAAATTGAATCCGTATACATTCTGTTAGTGTGCAAACAACCGCCAGGTGGTTCAGCAAAGCACAGTAGGATTCAAGTCCTACTGCCCACCCGTGGGTGATGAGCACGCCTGAGAAAAGCCCAGACGCGCGAACAGGATTGGGATAGACTGCGAATAAGTAAGCGAGTCATCCGTTCGATCTCAAACAGAATTGCGATAGAACCCATTTCCTAGGGAAACAATGTTGTTGAGTCGCCGAGGTAATCTCAAGTTCCGAATGATCTATCAGTTACTGGTGTTCTTCATCATCGGCATCATTCTCTCCTACGCCGTCGCATGGGGGTGCGCCGCCTATGGGGGTTACTACGGGCTAACCGGTTTTTTCTGCTACAAGGCCAGATTCTCAAGAGGTGTCGGAAAGCAGGTCGAACCAAGTAACGCACTTGAGGAGGTCTATTTATACAACGGGGGTTTCGGCGTTGAAAGTTGCACCCAATACAGATGTGCGGAGGGGGATCCACTTTCCCGCCGCGAACGATTGGGAGACTTTGTTTCCATTGCGGAGGAACTCAGGTACGGAGACCCTTCAATTCCATCGAGGAATGAGATTGCTACGTATAGTTACACAAACGAAACGCCGGTACTGGATGAAAAGCCGCTCGCTCTGCAACTTCTTCTTTCGGATGAATTTGATTCCCAATGCTCAATCTTCATTGCAGGATGGCCATTCCGATGTGTTGAATCTCACCATAGCGTGGAGGAGTTTTTCTCAGCTGCCTTCATCGAACAAGGTCCTTGGAGCTCCGTCATCCAGTTTGAAGTTGTACTTGATGTTGTGGGTTTGAAGAAATGGACCCCATTGCCCAACAGTCCACTCTATCTAAACCTCGCCATCAACTCGTTGTTCTACGGCACGCTTGCGTACGGACTTTGGGTGATTCCCGGAGTACTCAAACGCCGTCGCCGAATGCGTAGAGGCCTCTGCCCACAATGCAAATACGATCTGCGTGGTGATCATGATGCCGGTTGCCCGGAGTGTGGTTGGGGGCGGGCAACGGAATCCACAGAGGTGCGCACGACATGAAGCGCCGATTGCTCATCCGCATTCCTGTCTTCTTCCTGATCGGTATCTTGGTGTCATACGCAGTCGCGTGGGGGTGTACAGTTTCGCGGCCTGGTGGTGTGTTGCCTTGGTTCTCCTATACAGACTTCACCTATCGAGTTCAGTTTTCTAGCGCGGGGTCGGCCACATCAGTTACACCGATCTATTTGAGTCTGTATTACAGATCGAATGTGGGCAAGTCGCGGTGCGGCCAGAATGCTAACACACCAAATCCAAAACTCCGGCGAGCCGAGGGGATTGGCGAAGTGATCAGTATTGAACTCCCTACTCGAGATCTGAACAACGCGATCGTTTGGAAACAAGTTGATGACCACGATGTGCCGTTCGCAATGCGATTCTTTCTTGAATCACAAATTGAGAACGCGACAGGAGTCAAGGTTGCGGGTTGGCCTCTTCCCATGGTCTATACAACAGACAGTTTGAATGGTTCGTCGAATCAAAAGGCTGGAGCGCTGATCATTAACGGACCGAGTGCACAGGTTTTCGTGATTCCATATCGGCCTCTCATTGGAAATCTCATCCTTAACGCTGCAATCTATGGTCTCATCATTTGGGGCTTCGTCGCGGGATGCAACACTCTCATCCGAAGCAGGCGAACCTGCAAAGGCCTCTGCCCAAAATGCAGATACGATCTACGTGGTGATCATGATACAGGTTGCCCCGAATGCGGCTGGGGGCGGGCAACGCACAGTAGGACTTAAGTCCTACTGCCCGGGTTTTGGTGTCGCATCATCATTGTTGTCGTTGTTGTCGTTGTCGATCTGATCCTTCGCGTTCAATTTCTTTGTGCGAGCAATGAGAATCAGGTTGCGGCTATACACCGGCCAACCGATTGCTTGCCCCAAAATGCCGATCGGTTCTTGGCGGATGATGAAATACGTTAACAACATTGTTGAGCCTGCCAAACTCAGCCACCAGAAAGCGGTCGGCATGATGCTCTTTTTCGCTCGTTCGCTGGCAAACCATTGAACCAAGAAGCGGCACGTGAACATACCTTGGCCAACAATGCCAAAGATCAGAATGAACCATCCCCAGTTGGTTGTCGGCAAGAGTCGAAACCAACCACGAGATTCCGATTCTGCTGCCGGGGCTGTTGGAACCGCAACATAGTCGATACTGGAAGTTGATGGCAGCTCATTTGATGATCTGTCAGCAGCTTCCGCCTCGATGATCTCACCCGTCTGGAGTTGGATACGAACCCGGTCCTGCGCGTATGTGGATGCAGTGCCCACCAATGCAAAAACCAAGAAAGCCAAGAGAATGCCCCGTGTCGCGCAAAACGGCAATCGAAGTGGCTTTCGCCAGCTGTTTTGGGGGCGGTATGCTAATCGACCGTTGGAATTCATGCCCATCGTCCTTGTTTGCGGTTGCTGCAGGCCAGAATGATGCAGTAAACCGGGCCATGGTACGCGAAGCGGGCGGCGTATGGTGGTTTTCGGGCAATTCGAGCAGGGGGTGAGGCTGACGTGGGAGGAGGTTGGCCGTATGATCCTGTGGTCGATTGGATCGAATTCACGGAGGATTTCATGTGACCACAACGGGATCACGACAAACGCAAGGATCTGCGATCGTCACCGGCGGTGCGGGCTTCATCGGCTCGCACACCGTGGATGCGCTCTTGGCGGCCGGCTGGCGGGTCACCATGGTGGATTCGTTTGATCCGTTCTATAAACGATCGATCAAGGAATCGAACATCGCACAGGCCTTGCATCATGGAGCGAGGTTGGCGGAAGTCGATATTACCGACAGTGCAGCACTGGCTCAGGTTTTTGATGATGCCCAGCCGGATGTGGTTATCCATCTCGGGTCATTAGCGGGAGTGCGGCCTTCTATTTTAGATCCTGCTCGGTACGCTCATGTGAATGTGACAGGCACGCAAAACGTGCTGGATCAGGCAGTTCGAACGAACGTCGCCAAGTGCATTGTTGCGAGCTCATCAAGCGTATACGGCAACAATAAAGTCGCCCCATTTGCGGAAACGCATGATGTTTCCAATCCAATCAGCCCCTATGCAGCAACCAAAGTAGCGACGGAGATGATCTGCAAGGCTGCGTCGCATTTGCATAATTTGCCGATCACAGCCTTGCGATTTTTCACCGTCTTTGGGCCACGTCAGCGGCCAGACTTGGCGATCCAGAAGTTCATGCAACGCATTTCCCGAGGCGAGGCGATCCCGGTATTCGGCGATGGCACGATGAGTCGAGATTTCACCTTTGTGGGCGATATCGTCGCGGGTATTCTGAAAGCAGCAGACCAATGTGGCCAAGTTGAGCGGTATCGCTGCTACAACCTTGGGGGCGACCATCCGATTACGGTGTCAGAATTGATCGAAGCCATCGAACAGACCGTCGGCACCAAGGCGATTATTGATCGTCAGCCCGAACAGCCGGGCGATGTGCAGCGCACATGGGCGGATC